>ENA-OREC01000487-OREC01000487.1-marine-metagenome-genome-assembly--contig:-NODE-487-length-15651-cov-12.124631_pt1 | contig 15651 bp, 4 predicted proteins | sample MGYA00248626_ERZ508543 | MGnify/ENA primary metagenome ERZ508543 (study PRJEB26211, sample SAMN05518279) | marine metagenome | isolation source: Puget Sound, Washington, USA | host: Bankia setacea... | reverse complement strand
CTCAAAATCTGCCCTCAAATCAGCCTCAATTATTTATTTTAAATTTCTTGTTTCTTTGCATGGTTTTAATAACAATTCGATCACAAAACTGTTGTTGTCTTTGAGTATAAATTCCTTTGGGTAAACAAAGTACAACAGAGCCTTTCTCTTCAAGCCAAACGTTTTTTGACATGGATTGCAAGTGGAACGCTATATCTCTACAAAGATTGTTCACCCAATCTCGATTAAAAACTAAGAGCCTCAAAATTCAAAGACAGACACTCTCCAAAAGAGAAATCTAGACAGCAACGTCATTTTAGGCCAAATCTTTATATCCAGCAAAGATAACACAAACCACAAAGTGTATATTCTACTTAGATTTTGCTAATTTACTTTATTTGGATTGTGAAAGAAACAATATTGTTTATTTACCTTTGATTGTGATGGAACTGTTTTCTGTACGGCTACCTATGTATTCAATGATGACAGCTTTCCAGTATGCGTAGTAGCTGACTTTACCCAGGTCAGATAGTGGTTTCTCTGGAGACCCTGCCTGACTCTCACGGCGTGACAACAAGTAACCTGAAACACAGGACAACCAGTATAGACTTAAATCAAAATTTAAATCAGGCATTTTTTGGACAACAATTCATTTGCAAAATAAATTCTAGTTACAAGGAACACTATGTTAATTATGTTGATTGGTCAATTAAAATCTGAAAGTCAAAACCTTTTATTGTAACCAAATTCAAAATTATCAAGCTAATGTTTATCTATGTAAACAAATATTCGTGTATGTTTGTTAACTTAGCAACAACATCCCTTATACTATTTCTGTTGTAGTTACCAAGTGTAAATGTGTTAATAACCTGTAAGTGGATATAGATGAGTACTTACTGAAGTCAATGAGGAATCTACCATAGCCTTTCCTCTGATACTGAGGCATTGTCATGATACATGAGACATTGTACTTCTGCTGGCAGTGCTTCTCCTAAAAGTAACAGTCAATAAATGTTCAATAAACAATTTTCTGTAACTTGTGTGCTTTTGAAACATTGATTAATAAGAAATGAAGATACTCAAATTTGCAGAGACATTTCTTTATAAGTCTACACTATATATGCTTTCAAGTTCAAGAATATATGGTTATATTACACTAGAAACAAGCAGCGTCATAATTACGCTATCAACCTTCAAGATTCCAGTTGACTTTTTATTGCGTACAAACCTGTGTTAATATTGTGTTTTGAGTTATATTACAATTCTTATGTTAAGCTGTTGTTGGTTTTACTTATTATAATATTATATTGAAAACAAGGTCAGTCATGTGATAAAAATACATTTGTTCAAAATAAATTCGTTCTGTGTTTTTTCAGTTACACCAACACTCTTGCCTTCTTGTCACCTTGCATTTATTGTATTTGGATAATTTTGGATGATAATGTCAGAAGTGTGAAAATCAAGGAGTCATTAATAGATCAACGCAATGCTTCATTGATGGACAGGAAAACAATAACGGCAACTTAGGATTCGAGCAAGGCGTGGAGCTTTTTTACTTAAAAAAGTGTAGACAAAGGTATGGTTTCCTTTTGTTGTGTGGTTTAAATATTAAGAGCAACAACTTTGTTTTGTTTACAAAGTAATTAATCCGTTTTGAGACTGCCCTGACCTAAAAAGAGACACTTAGTTCAATGATTCTTTATTTGGGAAACTAATCCGGTACTGGGGAACTTAGTGACATGGTTTAAGGTATATTTTCTTTAGCTTCCGAAACCAATAGAATAAAAACACATTGTGCATTTGAAAGAGCTTGAAAATGTCTATCAAAAGACATCTAATGAGGCTGTATTTTATTTGATATGAAACAATGTACACATAAAATTTGCTTAGTGGTTCGTTACTGGCAACCTCTGTATTTAATAAATAAGAACATACCTTTGAAAAATACCCCACTAGATGGCACCCTTCTTCATCGTTTTGTGTGAGAGCATAGAAAAGAAATGGTTCCACGTCATAATACAACGTTTTGTGGTCTAAGAACAATTTGGCTAAAAGACACAGGTTTTGACAATAGATTTTGCTGATATTTCCATCCACTTCAAACACAGAGAGATCATTACTACGGTAGATCTCGTTGGCTGGTGGATGCTGAATGCCACACTTGTTCTGCAAAGATAAAGGTCAGATGTTAAACAGAAATACTGTTATTGTTTTCAAACAAATTGTTCCTGGTCATTTTTCAGTCAAAAAACAACCTCAAGAATAAGAAAACAACTGAGAGTAAGGTGGAGGTCAAGATTTAAAGCAATCAATTTCACATGAAAGAACATTCTCCACAGAAGATACAAACTCAAGACCTTTATTGGTACAATACAAAATTAAGTGTTGATTTGATGCACTAAAAATAATAGGATTTCTAGATTCTTGTGTTAATTTGTTTGCCCTTTTTATAATCATTTCTTTCAATGAAATGGTCTTATATTAAGAAACATTGTGCATGAATACTAACAATAACAGTCAATGGATGCAATAGTTATCAACATTATTCTTTCTGAAAGCTAAGACTCTGCGAAAAACAAAATGCTCAAGTTCAATACATCAATAATAAAATAAAAGCCAAAAAAAGAACATTTTGTGATGAAGCTAATGGAGAGACAAATGGCTAATTAATACATTCTCCACCTTTCACGCCAGCTTACCATATGTCTTTGTAGAACACTCCTGCTCTTCATGTACTTCAAACAATATTCACATATGTACAACTTGGGCAGTCTAAAAAACATGAAATGTATTTGTGAACACATGAACTGTAAGGCTGTTACTAGATAGTGTGCTAATTTGGGAAGGTGACATTAATGGAAAGATTCAATTCCTGCAGTGTTCAAGAGCTGGAGAGATTTGATATTTAGTTACATAAACACACTCAATGAGATTCTATATAAAGCATCCATTATGACAAATACAAAGTTAAGGGGAGATAACTCTGTAAATATACAGGGTAGGATTATGGTTCTTGGGTTCTGCGTTTCCTCTCATTGCCATCTATCTATATACCAAGTTTGTTTAAAATGTCAACAGTAGTTTTAAAGTTATTTGCCGGACAAGGTGCCAGACGGATCGATGGACAGACGGACAAAGCGGCAACTATATGCTTCCCCTTTGGGATTTTTTTCCATAATTTGTAAGATGTACACCTTTGATCAATATGTTTGGCTCGAAATCACGAACACTTAGAAAACAAAACAGTCAATTATTTGTTACATCAATTAGTTTAGCACATTTTGTGCGATCTTTTTGTGCAATGATATCTTATTAATGAACAAAACTTACAGACCTAGCATTTTTTAGTGTTTTGTTACAACTTTGAAAAGGACTTGATTTATAAGTGAGAATATGAAAATATCCAAATAAAGTCAAAATTGTTGGCAAAGGTGTTCAACATCATTTTTCGAAAAAACAAGCATGGTGAATTCAGCATTAAATTTCCCACAATATATGTTAATATAAAAAAAATCTATCGAAAATAATAAAATATTTAAACAAAAGATATATAGAATGTTGATGTTATGAAGCCATTTTACTTCACAACTCTTAAATCTATATACTAGACAGTTGGCTACATTATCTAATTGTTTTCAGAGTTCATGAATACTCCTGAAGTCAATGCAATACCTGGCATATTCCTGTGGATAAGGTGACGAGTACCATGTCTGGATCTCAAACTTTCCAAACTCAATCATGGGTGGATAGCGTCCCTGAGAAGGCAACTGTACAGAACTGGCTGTAGACGTGGAGGTACTGGCAACTGGCTGTGATGTGGAGGTGAGTGATGATGATGGTGTTGACTGTGATACTGTGGTTGTTATTGTAGCTACACCAGTAACACAACTGGTTGGTGTTGAAGGCAATGGTTGCTGTGGGTCACTAGTTGTAGCTGGCTCTGTCTTTCCCTCCCTCTTGGCTTGCTGTTCAACCAACTCCTGTGAACCAACATCAGGCTGTCACCCAAAATGTGGGTAACATTTAAAATAAGACTAAATGCAAACAAAAACGCATGCAAGCAAGCAACACAAGGAAGTGCAAGAAATGGAAAACAGAGAAGATTTACAACTATTCAAGAGAAAACTGAACAAACTGACAATAATATACTTTTACAACAACCGTCAACAGACTTGAAAAGTGTAAAACATTGAACACAACATTAAAAGTATAATGCACAAAAAGACAAAAGGTGGGTCACAGTCAGGATAACAGTTGTTTAATGAACTGTCCAAGATGAGTTTTACACATTAAAATCATAAACTTTACACTCATAGTTGCAATTTTGAAGCCTTCCTAAGATTTCCTTTATGACTTTTAGATTTTGTTGGAAATAGATGTTGGTGGTACTTATAAGAACAGAAGCTTTGATTGAATGTACAAAGCAAAGAAAAGGTAGCGCCAAAATGCCTGTCAGCCGATCAGGTCATTTGAAATTCTCTAAGCTCAATTACATGCACTGGACTTGAGCAATTAACATACAGTCAAGCTTAAAATAACTACCACAAATCTCTCAAGCAAGCATGTATTGGATGTAACCTTCACTTAAATCTTGTTAAATCACTGCGAGACCTACATATTATGTGTAACAATTCATTTGCTTGAATAAGCTTAAGGAAAACTTGGTTGAAACGTAATTCCTGCAAAAGCTTTGCAAAATAAGCAATTGCTACTTGTTGCACCCACAGCACACCTGGTTGCATTGATGTTGATATGTTGGCCAACTTACAACAATATGGAAACATGCTAACACAGGCAGCACAGTTTATAAGTACAACACATCTTTCAGATCAACATACTAAGACAGACACTTGCCAATCACTCAACTATTTTTACTCAATGATAGTGTTCTAACGAGTCTAGTAAATATCAATTATTATAGAAACTACTAAGTGTACATGTTCAAATATAGCATTAAAAACTCTTCATCAGACCTACTGCAATCTCATTATACTTTAGTCTACAGCAAGTGACATTATTTTCAAGCAGATTTCAATCTTTCAATCACTTATAAATACATCACTCATTTTTGCAATCTCTATAAATCATTCAGCAAAACATGCCTACGAAAGTTCACATTGTAAGCATGCTAGCACAATACGCATACAGTTTAACTAATCATTAATTTAATGTCATAATGATTTGATAAACATGTTTTGTCTAATTTGTGTTGTCAATAAATGCCTCTATTACAAGCAGTCATATTTGTAGAGGCATGAGCTAAATTATATCTTTCAAGTGTTAACAAATCTGTTATTTAATTATGGCAAACATTAACAAATCTTGAAGCTTTTTGATGTTGATAAGAGTGTAACTACTTTTTCGACTTGAAATGACTTGACAATAAAACTCTTTTTACAACCACAAGAAAGACATGCAAGCTGACCTTGGTTAGGAGATCCTGTGCCCTATCCTGGGCCAGTTTGAAGAGATCAACATCTTCCGTAGTGACTCCAGGTGGAAGAACATTGTCTGGTGCTCCATCCTCAGAATCTGAAACACCAACCATACACAATACTAATACAACTTGTCATACACACACAAACACACACAAAATAAACAACATTAATTATATTACTAGTATATGAATCAACATACATTTAAACTGAGAACACAAGCATTCACATTTTAAAATGCAAAAGCATTAGGTGTTATTTCATTTAACTATTCAAATTACAATTTTGACTTTAAAATAACTAAGAGTTTATTGGGAAAAGCACAATGTTAGATCGGTCACAAGCCAAAGCTAAGCTGGATTTGGAAAGAATGATGATAAGCAATGGTAAAGCTGAAATAAAATATGTGTTACTTGCAAAGCATAAGCATAAAAAATCCAACATATCAATGTGAGACAAAAAAGTAAAATGTGGTAACTTTTTAATTAAACATAAAAACATTTTTTTTATCAGTGCAGTGATTTGTGTGAAAGGTGTCTTTCCCTCTAAATTAGTTCAAATTAAAACATGCAAGGTTAGCAAAAAAGCACATTGCACCATATGATGGAAGTAAGAAATGAATGATAAACACCACTCTGCCATAACTTGTCACCAGAGCAGTGCAAGATGCACCTTTGAACCTTCTGCAGTAAAAGTATTTAATCTCTCGAAACATGCGACTTTCCCTAGCTCCAGTGACTTATGCTACTCATCCAAACGCAATGATTGAAATGTTGGTTTTACTTTGTCTTTTCGATGCTGTGAAGCACAATAAATGGCCCTTCATGCAGTTAAGGCAGAGAGGCGCAGCACACGGGAGGAATGAAGGGACTGTGATTTAGACAGAGACAAGTGATGAAATGAACACATCCACTCTGAAAAGCATGCATACACATGGATGGTTTATGAACGTATTAGCCGTGACAAGAGTAAGTAGTCCCTCTCTAGAAGTCTACAAGATAGTCCTACTAGCATATCTAGCTCCTATATTCTGAGGAAGAAGGCGATCAATATCTTCGAGGCTTACCCTTCTTTCCCAGACAAAATTCCAGATCATCATCGGAAAGACTTCCAGCTGGCGACCGGGTGTCTGCACTGGTCGTGGAATATTGGTCAGAGAGATAACCAGCTGCCAGTATATCCTCTCCAAGGGGCAATCTTACATCAGAGTATGGTGAACCACTTCTTGATCTATAACCTCTGCCCCGCCCCCTTCCTCTACCACGTCCTCTACCGCGACCACGGTGCAAGAAGTTCACACTTGCTATTTTACCATCTATCACAGTGTGCCTACTGGTGAATGTCTCTTTAAAGTCACTAACAGATTGAGAAATATCACAATTTTCTTTTGATGAGGCACCGGCATCTGTCATTAGCTTCTTACGTCTTTGGGTGCTATTATATACAGCTAAAGTCCTTTTTCTTTCACCCTGTGCAGTGAATATATGTGAAAGCCCATCAAACAGTCCCTTTAACTGTCCTGTACCAGGGGGCTCACCTAACTTTCTCCTCTTTCTATGAACATTAAACAACTTAGATTTTCTGATCAGTTTACTAGCTGCCTGTCTAGACTGACTATGGTTCTTAGTCTTTGACGGTAATTTCGTTTTCGGTTTGGAAGTTCTGATTTGGACTAGATCGGCACTGGAGCTTAGTGAAACACGCGATTTTCGTTTATCAGAGGGAGTAAAAAATTTTGTAAGGCCATCCACCAGACCCTTTGGTTTACTGAGTGCAGAAAGTGGCTCAAAGGTGCTCTCCTGTTCACTATCACTAGAACTGGAATGACCATTTGGGACCCTAGACTGTATCACTACATTACCAGAACTGCTGTCTAAATCACTACCAGCCTTCTTCCTGCCTGGTTTCAAGCCTTTCTTTCCTGGAGGTCTTTGGTTGGGAGGAATTCGTGGGCACTGATACTGCCTGAAAGCACGCACATTAACAAAACAGTCATAACCATATCTTACACATATCAATCATTTATATTTGATGTAATTATCCAGTCAAGACGCTTATCTTAAAAAGTGTGTGTTACGTATTGTTCTACCCTATCTAAAATTACTTTCCACCTCTAGTTATTTGTGAACAGAGGTTTCCTGCAATTTATAAACATTGTACAAACATACTCTAAATATTGTGTTTATGACAACAGGTCTTACTTTCTATGGTGAAGTGAACGACCATTTATATTTCCTGAGCCATCACAACCTGGTGTTGGACATCTGGTAAAACAATTAATTCAACAAAATTAAGTAAAAATGACAAAGCTGGAAAAAGATTCATAACAATACCTTCAGCACTAAATTCAGTGTTCTGCCAAGAATTTAAACAGCCAGGGACAACTATCGTTAAGACCAGAGAAACAGATAATTGTTTTGTAGAATTGGGTACTTACCCTCGAATGTAAAATGTATTGGGTATTTACAGATTTTAATTAGGTATTTGTAAAATTCATATTGGGTAACACAATATTTCCCCTATTATTTCTATACAACATCAACTGTTTCAATTGGCTATTCATAAATTCGGTTGCTTTTTGTTACCTTTTGTTGGAAAACAAATGGGTATTCCAGAAAAATAATTGGGTAAACACCCCTAAAAGCAGCTTATCTGTTTCTCTGACTGTTAAGACCCCAAAAAAGTTGATCAATTTCAATTAATAAGCAGCGTTTGACACTTAATTTTTCAAATCAAGGAGCCTAACCTTTCAAATCAAAGAGATCAAATGAAAATTAAGGAGACCGAAATTTAAAACATTAAAATTCATGCACATGTGTATATAAATCGTTTTTTGGGAGAAATTAAAGCTTGTATCCTTTAAGAAATCGTTCCATATGCAGTTATACCTGTTGTTATGTTGTGTTCCACGGGTCACACTATTGAAGTGTTCAAGTTTGCATATAAATAAATCAGTTTCAAATCAATTTAAAACTCGTTTTACAACTAAAATGCGAGATGCATAGTAAAGAATATTTTAGATGAATACATTGTTTTAACCATGTAAATAAACCGAAAAAGGTCACAGATCAAAGTTTCAAAACGAAAAGACTACGTGTCAAAGATAGTCTTTCGATCATTAGTCTGCATGTCAGGGGAGATCAATACATAAGCCTAATCTCAATGCTATTGAGTGGAGGTATTTAATAAACGTCTGTCGGGGTTATTCATCATCGTTTATACCAGTCTCAAATTTTTGATAAATGTGAACTTATCTTTAAGCCTACAAGCTCGATGTTGCAGACAAAGAGCAAATCGATGTTTGACGATTTCCGAACTTGCTCTAAAAATTAAGGAGTCCGCAGACTACTTGCCCGTGAAATCTGGAAGTCCGACACAATATTTAAGGTCTCGGACTCCCGGACTACCGTTAATGTCGAACGCTGAATAAGAAGTCTAAATATACAATTAATTTACTATATAACTGTATCGCCTAGGAAAAGGTGATTTATATTGTCATTTATCATAAAGTATGCATGAATAGCTTTGTTTCAAAACAAAGAGTAAGCATATTCATGGTCTTTTTCTTCTTATTTTGACCTTAAGTAAATATATTTTTGGCTGAACTGACTCAAATCAGGTTTAAGGCTTATAGGTGTTTTTTGTTATTTTAAACACAATTTTTTTAAAAACAAAACTACTCATTGGTCTTCTTTTTCTAAAGTTTTTAATACTAAAACAGATACGAAAAGTTAATATTTAAGTCCATTGTAATACATTATATGTACATAATACATGAAATGCCATAATACAAGGTACTTGATTTGATTTACGCCAGTATGTTGTAAAAACATAACACATATTTAAATGCATTTTACTGGATACTAAAAAGCAACTGACAGTGAGATTGGCAGAACACTGCTGAAATAAAACTCTTTTTCAACATCAACTAAACTAATAATTTTCAAGAGCAAACACAACTTTCCTTTACCTAAAAACACATTTTCTTTCTTTAAATCTGTACAACAAGTAAATTCAACGTTGGTATCAGGTAATTTACATTATGTTGTGAAACATATGAGTGAACATTTTTATTCAAAATCTCTCTCTATATATATGTATCTTTCAGCACTGTAAACAAGGAACTTTTATAATTTAACAGTATTACCCAGAAGTGCAACTGACATTCATTACTTTTCTCTTGGACGCGTTCTTTCCCTTTATACACTGAAACAGAAACATTAATATTCAAGGTTTAAAAAAAGTACTTACATCTCTTTTAACTTTGAACCTTTCTGTGAATCTGGTGTTTTAGGTGAACCTGTTTTAGTATGCGTCCGTTTGTACTTGTCTGCAAGTTCTAAATATTTGCTGCCCTTTTTATTGCCCCTCTCTGGATCACAGATATTACACACCCACCGACCTGTAAAAATTAGAAACATGCAAATATGTCAAATCATACTTTCAATCAAGAGTATCTATATATTGTCTCTACTTAGGACTAGAAGTAACTTCATAACTAACTGACAAACTAAATAATATATAACAACAAGAAACTATGGAGGATGGTATGCTGGTAAACGTGTTATTACAATAAACATGACTTAACAAACATTGTGTCTCATCAACCTGTTACACTTTTTCTAGAAATTGAGGCAATTGTGTACTATAGCTGTCAACATAGGTCAAAGGTCATAAAACATGGCCTCATCAAAGTATAAAATTCATGTAAAAGGTCTTTTTTACTTTTAATTTGAGGCAATTGCAAAAATAGTGTAATCTTGCAGCCATTACCTCATTTCAAAGGTATCATCAATGTGTAACTGAGTTTTCAGTCCTTATTACTCCTGGGTTTCTAGAAATTACAGAAATTATAAAGAAACAAAATGGTGACCATGCTATCTAACTTGTAATCTTACAGATGTTTTTACTGTCTTATTGAATATACTTTACCTTTAGGTGCTTTTACAACAGGTGGATCACAACAGTTCATGTGAAAGCCTCTGTCACACGAGTCACAGAACAGCATATTGTCCTAGAAATAATTGTATTCAATGTATTACATAACAACAAGATATTAGTTAACTATATAACCTTTGAGGGTATGCTAGACGCAGCATCAAGACATGTTTATGTTTTATGCCAAACGGTTTGTACCTAAATTATGACTGTTGATAAAAAAGTAATGGACAAGGCACGCTTTATGGACCAATGCAGAAAATGAACTTTCCAGCCATTGTAACAGCTGCATAGAGCTTCGACAAGCAGGCTTGTAAAGAAAAGGTTCTATGAAAGAATCATCTTTGCTTTCAATGTCTCATTATTGTAACTTATACTACTCATATTGATATCTGTACATGTGAACATTCTGCTTTATTCTTAAACAAATACTTTTTGTTTACCATTTAATGATTATAAACTATAAAATTATCCCAAACTACAACTACATACTTTAAATAGTTTTGCTAGTGACTGAGGCTAGTAAAATATCTTATTATTTGTTTACCTCTCTTCCAGCCTTCCTACAGAAAAAGCATGTTTTACATTCTATGCATTGCCATCTTGTCTTTTTCACATTTCTTGTCAGCTCTACAGAGAACTTCAAACATGTTGGGTGACCTGGAAATATGTATTTAGTTTCAAAAAGTTTTTATATTTAAGTATTTCTTTCATATAACAATGTAGAAAATAATGGTATTCAACATTAACAGCTTATGGAGTTAGTAAAAATGCTAGAACATTTTTAAATTACCAAGTTTCAGATGTTTTTGTTAAAAAAGCATATAATGTTTAAGATGTTTTTGAATTTTTTTCTATTTCTATTTTATTTTTATTTGTGTTTATTTGATTCAGCAGGGTTTTCTTGTATATAAAATGTCATTGATACAGCATTTCCTTTGCCTTTTCAAGGGTTGAGACATTGAACAACAATAAATGAAATAATTTGCATTCTAGACGGTAAAATCTTCTAATGTTTAAGAAATACATCCAAAGGATGATGATAGCAAGGAAAACAAAAATTGACCATTACAAATCTAAAGCCATAAGTATTAAGTAAATGAGACTAACTGATCTACAAGTTTGGTACCTTTCTAGCATCATGGCATATGCTAAACTGATGGAAGGATAATGTAAGTTTAAGAGTCTGACAACTAATTGAACAAAACAACCTTGAAACATACCACTATTGCCACAATCGACACAAGAAATCAGCTCTTCTGGCTCATGATCTCTGTTCTTTTTCTCATCTCCAAGACAAAAACTGCACACCGGACATGGTTTACAAACCTCCTGTAGAAATAAAACATAACAGTGATTACCTATTATTGTTAAAGAAAATATACATTAAAAAAATCAATGTTTTATTAGTGTTAGAGATCCTTTAAGATAGGAATTTCAAAGATACAAAAAAGGTTAATTATAAATTTCAGTCAGGACTGTCATTTGTATTTAAAAAGTAGGAAACAATGGTGGCATTAAACTAAATTTAGAATTTCACAAGTGTAATAACAGGTATAAGAATATTATTTGCTGTCATATTAAAATCTATTAAAGACCATGATGCCAAGAATTTGTTCATAATATAAATAAAGATACATAGATGATGATTCATCACAAAATAAAGGGTTGAAATTGAAACTAAAATAATAAAGAGCAAAAGTAATAACATTTAGTCAAAATATCAATGATGAAAACAAAATCTAACATGGTAGACAAATCACAAATGCAACAAAACAAGTTGACACATATGAATTGATGATTGGTGATGGACAGAACAAAAACAAAACAAATGCAATGACGAAATGGATGCAATTGATGAACATGATGACTGAAGTGATAACTGTGTTAGCACAAAATGAGTAATGAGTTATTGAAATCTACCCAGATAATCACCAGCTCTTGCTAGGTATTATTTCTCAAGATAGTGAATACCGGCATGCATATATTTCACAGCACTGAGTTTTGGTGATAGAATGAGTTTGCAAATTTCTTTGATGACAAGACAATGAAACAACAAAAAGATGACAGTGACTGTTTACACACCTTGTTTTCTTCTTCAAAGCAAAATAAATATTCACTGCTGAACTCATCTTCTACAGAGTGTCCATGGGCTGTGTTGGCTTTCAACTTTATGAGTTTACCTTCTTTTTCATACACATTTCTACTAATGCCCTTCCGAATTGTTGTCTTCAAATCGTCAATAAGGGAACCGTCAGACCCATCCAATGAATTACAGTTTTTAACATATTTCTCAATTTGCTTCAATGTCATTCCATTTTCATTCACACTTTTTTGTAAAGCCTTTGTTACAATTTTAGTAAGGTCTGAATTTTGGGGTTGTCTTTTAGTCTGCTTTGGCGGTGGTCCCGATTTTGGATCTCTGTATGAACAAATTCCTTTGTTCAAGACTTTAAGAATTGCTCCATCTCTCACCGCTAGTTCAAGTTGTTCAGCTAGAGAATCCTTACTGACATTGTGAACCTGCCGAACAGCATGACAAATTCTTTCATCACTTGGTCTCTGCTTTTGACTTTTTACTTTATGAATTGCATCCAATAGCCACTGTGTATAAGTTGGGTTGGCTAACTCGCCCCCTCCTTCTTTGGCCATTTCAAATGAAGTATGTGCACGATAAACAGGATTTGTCTTACATTTTATATGTCTTTGAACATGTTGAAATTAAATTCCATTGCACTGGCGAGAACTCATACCTGAAATTATAGTAGATCTGTTGTGTGCATCATCTTTTTAATTTACGCTTGGGGTTTTAAAAAAATAGGAAAACCTTTGGTAACATGCATTCATAAATATTTGCATTCATTAAATGAGTTTTCAAACACTGAGAGATTCAAATAGAACAACTAAGTTGGATTAATTCAGCTAGCTCCAAATATAATCACGGAATGTTGTTTTTAAACATGCCATTAAACAATTGTTGTATAAATAATATCTTTAATATCGTGTCAACAATACGACATATGTGAAATGCACCTTTGAAATGTTCTTAACTGCCTAGCCAATGTTCTTTCAATCGCACCAATTTCTCACTTCAGTTTTCAACAAAATGGCCGTCGAAAATATTTAAATGTTTTCATTAATTTTGACGAACGACAACTGTGTGAGATTAATTCAACATGTTAGATAGTGTGTAAAACTTATAATGAAAGATACCATTAATTTCCTTCATGTGATTACCTTTGTTTAAACACGCAAATTTGTGCCGAAATTTTCAGTTTTTCCATTTAATGACGACGATCCCGCTTCGTTTTTTATTGTGCTTTTTCTCCCTATGAAGGAAATTAATGCTTTTTTCGTGATATTTGTACATTTGTTCAAACATTAGCGATTTCAAATACATACCAACTTGGATTTGTCCTTCATGCTAAACGTCTAAATTTCACTGAAATAATTCAGAAGTTTCCGACCTTTCGTTCAAAACAAGAATCATTATTCAATATGGCTACCGATGGACAACAGACGCTGGCCTATATCTTGGGAGAATTTGAATTGACCTACTTATGAAATTTGATTCTTTATTGAAATATTGGGACAATATCGTCTCAAAATCAAATGTAAGAAAGTAGAAACATATCAAGTAAGTTATCACACTATTTAATAAATGCCAATCTCTAGTAAATTTTACATTAATTGCATTTAAAATATATCACGTGATACATTTTCTTCTCTTCATGCGATTCTCGAACGGTTTGCATTCGGTCAATAAAATCCACGGATGTGATTGGATAACATCGGTAATTGATACAGGTTCGCGTAAATTAGTTGATTGGTGCATGTCAACATTTACGAAGTTATTTGCGATACCTGTAATTGTTGTGCAAGGGTGATGGGAAACAGAAAGTAGCCAATTATTGAATAAACGAGGGTGCGACGAATGTCACATGGAGTTGCTCATCATCGCATCAACCTTGTTAGCGGACGAATATAATTTTAATGCGCAACTAATTTCCGATGCGTATTGTATCAGCAGGCCGGGTTAACGGTGTGCCCTGACAAATAAAGTAGTAAACAAACTGACTAATCCGCGCTATCAACGACTAAGTTTTGTTAGCTAAACGTACAATGAACAACACGAATGTTACATATATTTGTTATTAAATGCAAAACGTAGACGTCCTGTAATGTGTTAGGTACACTGTCTTGTATTCATTGTAACTACGAATACACATGTACATATGTATAGCGTTTGGTTAGGCCTTTTGGTAGCGGTTTAACACGTGTGTTCTTGCTTTTCTTTTTATGATACATAACTACATTAATTATTTAGTGTACATCACAATCAATATCTAAATTTGTGTGGTATTGCTTTGAACACGACAGGCTTAGCATGAGATTGTGTGTAATTTTAGGTAGCCGCAGTCCATTATACTATGTCGATTGTATGGGTTACATTGATTAACATATTACTAATTCTACTTAATGATGAAGTACTACTATTGGTTAACCCAAAGCAGGTGTTGTAATGTTTGCGCCATCTGTGTCAGGTATCAGTAGATTGCGACATAAACCATGTCCCAACGAGGCCCACAATGCATTTTTTATTACTTATACATTCATAATTTCAGCGCGGTTTGAGTGTCAAGTATGTCGTCACAACAATGAGTATAACTAATTTTCAACGTTAAATTTGATACTCGACATTTATGTAATCACGTTACACGTGCACGAGTTTTAAAAACAAATGTGTATATTGTTTTCATATCACATGTGTGTTCTTTGAAAAGAGAGAATATTACGAGTATATACGAGTTTAAAAAATATGAGCGTTATAAAAAGACACCATAGAAAATAGATGTCTGTTGGGTTGAATTAAAATAGGAAACTCAACACTACACTTGAACGAATTTCTTAAAGCGACATATTCAATCAATGCATCTAAAGTTTGGTTACTCTGTATTGTACACACCAATCTATCGATTGACGCAAAGAAAACAAAACGTTTCCATGTACAAAACTGTCCATGCGGAACGGTAGGTGTGAAAATAGGTTGTGTGCTCGGGCTAATCGTGCACGGCAAGGTAGTTGTCGAATTTGGTTGGAAAGTATTCCTTGTTGATTGTCTATTATGAAAAAAACATTAAATATGGCGTAAGTAAGCGTAACAGAACGCGCTCAAACGTTTCCATGCACACGAAAACTCCAAGTGTAACCATTCAAGGAAACATAACTGCGAAGAGGTATCGAAATGACGTCATTGGGTCGGTTCTTCTTCTTCTTCATTTCCATGCCAACCTCGGTA
>ENA-OREC01000486-OREC01000486.1-marine-metagenome-genome-assembly--contig:-NODE-486-length-15655-cov-20.420978_pt1 | contig 15655 bp, 8 predicted proteins | sample MGYA00248626_ERZ508543 | MGnify/ENA primary metagenome ERZ508543 (study PRJEB26211, sample SAMN05518279) | marine metagenome | isolation source: Puget Sound, Washington, USA | host: Bankia setacea... | reverse complement strand
GTGAAAACTATGTTTGTTTACGTTTTTAATGGAGCTTGTTTTACTTACACGTCATAGCAACCATAACGCCAAAAAGCACGTGTTTTGACTGGTTCAACGTTTGGTTTTTATAGCCGATTTATCACGGATGGAAACAAAACAAAAAGCCTGTTAACAGTTAGAATTTTTGTTTATGTGTGCATTTCAACAAGGATTGTGTTTTTCCTATCAGCCCGATCTGGACCAGATTGTCCCCGATGAATCACTTTTTTTATCGGCCCAATTGTCGTCCTGAATCGCCTCAAAAAGTGATCGGCTACTGTTTTTTAAACATGTTGAAAAACAGAAGCCGATCAAAAATCGTCGTCCCGTGGTCGTCTTGGTCGTCCGAGGGTCCCCCGAAGGTCCCCTGTCTCGCACGCCCTATGGGGCTGTCGTATAGGCTCTGTCGCTCTCTGCCGGGTCGTGCGTAGTGTCGACGGAGAGTTAGCACCCGAACCTCGGAGGACTGAGGCAATCGCACCAGATCTTTACCCGAAGATATAGGGTAGTGCTCGACAGTGCTCGCAGGTTCCCGACTATTTTCGCAAAAATGCGCCGATCGACCAACAAAAAGGATCGGGTACTATCGAGACCAAAACAATCCTTCGTGAAATGTGTGTCTGTTTTGCAACCAAACACGACGTTTTATGTATCGAAGCGGTAAGGCTCTGTACGGGGAGAGCTCATATATAAAAGCAGAAGCCGTGTATAAAATCATTATAAACGGCAAGACTGTCGAGTAGAAATCGCGGGAAAAAACATTACATTATTACAAAGTGATCTTGGGAGGCACACATAACTATGATACACATTGATCAATCGGCCATACAAGTTTGTGGTCGTCATTAAAGTCATGAGAGAGTGTTTTTTCTGAGTAAAATGTTGTACAATAACGTTATCGACTGTATGTATACACCTGTAGTATTAATGGTTACTTTAATTTAATAGTATATATATATATGTAGAATGTTCTACAGGTACATACGAACCGTTAACAAATGTATAACACAGCAATGTTGTATATATATATATGTTCTATAAAACTTACCGTTGCACACATTGGCCATGCAGCGCATTCCAGTCGAGGTACATACGCACAACTTACAACCTTTAAGCACGTAACCTCCGCGTGCATATATGTTGCCTTTGTACCAACACGCGTCTGAAACATTGACAAACATTGACCATGACACAGTTACATCTAACATATATCAAACCACATTGTATAAGATAACGTCAGGCATAACACATGAACACTATTATGATATAGAAATGTGTGACCGGTAAGACAAGACTCGCACAGAACGCCAAGACAATCACATCAGATTGTATTACCATTTTGGAAAGAACATGCGTTCATATAACCCTTATATGTCCGTGATGGCTGGTAGGTGTATGTAGTTATGTCCAATGTATTACACTTGTTTATAACTCATCAATAAGAACGCTTAACTAATTTACTAGTCAGTTGATTTTCACACACAAATACATGATATACTAAAATGCAAACTTACGTAATCCCAAACCTCCTGTCCCAGATATTGCTAACGCAAAAATCAAAACAAAGATTCGAAGGTCCATAATAACTGTAATGAGAATATTGTCGAATACAAAAAATACAACAACATTACACCGAAAGTTACAGTATGATGACGTCAGTGATGACGACAACGAATGTTATAAGTCAAATGTATTTATCTACCTTACACATTAAAGATGTCGTCGTGTATGCCGTCCATTGATGTCGATGCTTTAATGTTAGGTATCTCGTTGTTCTGGTTTGAGTTCGGGTCAAGCTGCTATACCCACTCTGAATATGCCGCTCATTCAGGACATTATTTATTCTAGTTCAGAGAAGCTCTTAAAGTTCACATGTGTTTACATTTGTTATCTTTTGTTCATTAAATAAGAAAATAATACGAACTTTTTTAAATTTCTAAATCGATTAAAATTGTACTAACTAACAAACAAATAAATCATGGCTTTGAGGGCAATATGCAAGTTTACGGAATAGACTGACATATCCGCACGGCATATTGCTCGAATAGTATACCGAATATATGGATTAACAAGAAATATATTTGAAAAAAGATACACGGCGTAGATCTAATGACAAAACTGTCCTTAAATACACACACGGATGGATGCCTTTTTTAAATACACACACGGATGGATGCCTTTTTTAAATTAACACACGGATAGATGCCTTTTTTAAATTAACACACGGATAGATGCCTTTCTTAAATACACACGGATAGATGCCTTTCTTAAATACACACATGGATGGATGCCTTTCTTAAATACACACATGGATAGATGCCTTTCTTAAAATGCTACACACCGATATAACCTCTAAGACTCATGATAAACTAAGTACAGGTTCCATTAAGTGTATATGATGTACTATTTACCTAACGCAAGTTATGTTATCCAACAATATTGCTATCAACATGACTATCAAGTATATGGTATAATTGCTTGATCTCTTCTATTTTGAATAACCTTGTAATATATAAATATAATCTTTAGTTTGCTCTTACCTTTCGAATAATGGCACCAACAATGATAGCTCATGTGTTTTAAGTATTCTCTTTATATACCATGTACAGGGCATGTATACTTAGCGATATGGAATTGTGCACATGTCTCTCTTTGTTCGGTATATTAGTCGTTTTACTATTTCCAGTCGTGCTGTGTGTTTCTATTAGTTATATTAATGTGTATATTATATATGTAAATGCATGTGTATACTGTTTTGGATTGATAAAGCCCCAATCATGTCTTCATATAGTTAACTGAATGTTACGCATAATATAAGTTATTTATATCTAATTGGTAATTCTAACACGAGTGTATCCGTTACTGCCAGCTGTTCTATTGACACAAATATGGCATTCACTATACTAACATCATATTCTTTATATGGGAAACTAATTAAACGACCGTATATACTTACCTGAAGTAAAATCTTACTTAGTACGTTAATTGTTTATGTACACTAACGTGTGTAGTTTATAGGGTAATACAAATCTAAATAATTTATACATATACCATATAAAATATACCAGACACAGAGGAAGTATCGCGTATACAATCACGTAACAACAGTGTAATAAAACAAATGGTGTGGTTAGTTTCCAAATACTAAACAGCGTATTCACAATAAATCTCATTAGAATATTTCGCGGAAACCGTTCATACGTATAGCAGCTATAATTATGATGAGTCTGTCCAACACAATGGGTTAGTATTTGATATAGAACAAATAAAGGCTCGGTGTTGCCATGCGTTCGGTGTATCTTTTTCTAACGGTATATATATGATAGGTATTTTGGGATGTTGCAAAGTAATATTATGTTCTCTAAATGAAACATGGCAATGATGTAGGTATGTGTAAAGGGCCGTTCTAGAAGTCCGCCATCCGAATTCTTTGTCTGCAATTTGCTCGTTTATTACAGTCCTAATTAAATGTACATTGTGGGTTCGTGATGTGTCATTCCTTTGTTTACTGAAGAATTCATGGATTGTATTTTCGTTCTGTAATTTTAACCGTAACGAGTTATATAAGACATATATATATATATATATATATATATGTATACTATATTGAGTGTCTGTGTACACATGTTGTTTGAAACTATAATGTTATATCTATTCTATATTACGTATTGCACATCACATGAAAAACACTGGTTGAAGTGTGAGTTCGTGTTTACTCAAAACTCATTTGGCTGTTTATATCATTTATCTTAAGTTGTATTATTGAAAATGTTCATTAAGTAAACACTTCAACAGTTCAACGACTTTTTCATTTCGTGACATTTGGGATGTAATTAGATGTTCATAATAAGAAAGGTATGGTTTCACCGTACAATGCCATTTCAAGCAGCCAAACCAGCATATGAATGATGGGACATCTTGCTTTACTACAGTATACGTATACATATGTCACATAACTATCATTAAGTGGTATAATCAACACGAACAATGCGCCAACACAAACACAGAACTACGAGTACATACGCACTTAAACTAACCAAATATAAACCGCTTTGATTGTATTGTCTTACACATACAACTGGTGTATATTATGGTATAGATGGTCTCATAACGATGAAGTCTATGTGTATATGTATAAAACAGTTCGATGCAAACAAAGGTTACAAGAGCAATTACGCACGTACATGTATGCCTCAATTAAGACTGAAAGGCGTTTGTAGCAGTTAAAACAAAACCTTATCAAACGACTTTAGACAACTAAAACGTTTAACATTTCCACGATAACATGAACGTCAGCGTGTGTGGAATATCTTATTCATTTTGATCATTCAAGATTAAACCTTTTTCGAGAAAACTCCACAAAACATAGAATCATAGAATGTATCAATTAAGTAGTATTGTAAGGGTTTGAGGCATTGTAATGTAAACCTTAGATAGCGCCGCTTTATTGCATGTGAAATTGATAATGAACATTCAGCTTACACTTATTTACAAATAAAATGTTTAACATGAGTGTTATAATATAAAGGTTAGCCTGTGTAAATATATGAATAATTTCGGTCATCTAAAAGTGAGCGTTTTCCAAGAAAACTCTGCAAAACATAGAATGATGTTCAAATGACATGTAATTGTTTTACAATAAGAATTTTGAATGAGTTTAGCTCAACACACAGTTTTTTCATAATATAAATTCCGTTAAGTAAAAAAAGTAAAGCTTTTTTATCTCTAAGTTCGCTGTGTTTGATATGATTACAAACAGTTAAAGTCTGATGTTTATGATTGTTTGTACCGATTGAATTTAAATCAGAGTACACACTTTGAATATTTATCACATTGGATCACAAAAGAAATAAGCAAAGCTGCGAATGTTTAACCGTTATATACAGTATGTTAAATACGTTTCAAGTGTGCTTGCTTTTGTTTGTTTGTCATTTCGTTAGTTTGTTCATTGGAACTATGGTTATATGTGAGTGAAGGATCTACCCCATAACAGATGTCAGATATTAGTTAAAATGTAAACATACATTAAACATGTGAGTAAAAATAGTAAAGAGACCACAACACACAAAAGAAAGAACAAAGAAGTTCCGTTTAATGGTGTTGTATTATACAAGTCTATATAAAACCTCGTCTGCTCTGTTCCTATCGGTTTGTGATTAGGACCGTCACGTTTACAGATTGTTGTAAACGTGTATACGATTGGAGCTAACCGAAACGATACCGTTTACATCTAACTGACATGCATAAACCAATTAACAATGTCCAGCGGTGGCGAAATCTGAGAAAATCTTACTTGTCCACGGACAACCAAACGTAAAATTATACTTGTCCGTATACTTCACTTGTCCACAGCAGGTATACCAAAATAAACAAAAACATGCACTATATCTTAATCTTTAAAGTAATACTATGCTCATCTGAACACATTTGCTCAATCGTACGATATTGCTCCAGAAGCTTTAAACAACTTTAAAAAGATCCATTACATGTATTAACCGATGCGAACGTTTTAATAGATACAGACCAAAGCATTTTTGTTAATCGACGCTTTTCGTTCCCGTCAGACATTCACCGACCAATAATGTATGCATAGCACCGTTGATATTTGAACATCGTAAATTTTCCGAAAACTCGTTTAACTTCGGCAATTTCCGCTTCTTAAAAAAACTGCCAGTAAACTTTTTAAATATTTTAACTTCGTTTTCAAAAATGTACGAAGGGATATATCTGGTATTTATACGTTCATTGTGTATATTTGTTGATATATTAACTGTCTGTTATACGTTCATTCATTTTCTTTAATATCAAATATGAGTATAATATTACTTTAACGGAACAATAGTTGCATCAATGAATAAATAAGTGAACAATGATGAACTTTGAGGTATAGCACTTATGCCATTTTTAGTATGTACGACTGTAGCAAATAATAGTATAACACAATCCTGAGTACCTCTCATCTACAAGAAAAGTTAGATAATTAATAATTGAATTATTGTGAAACAAAACCAACATATAAGTAGAGTGCAAAAAACTGTCGTCATTCTATAAAGATGAAAACATAAACCACTTTCTTGGATTTCTTTCATTAGAATCATCTGAAAAAATATGACATAGCATTTTGGTATCAGACTTTAAAACAAGGATCTTTCCTTAGTGAATACAAAGTACAATATATTAACTGGAATATGCATCATATATATTAAAACACTGCACATCATCTAAATGAGGACAACAGTTGTACTACATTGTATTGTAATCAATCAAATGAATAAGTAAGTTAAAGCCCGGACACAATATGTTACGGACATACAGGCAAGCCAGATGGACAAGGTGCATTACTATACTCCATTCCCCTCCAAGTGGTGGGGAATTAAACATGAGAATTAAACAGGTTTGTTTTGACACTACACGCACACAGAGGATTTGTTTATATAGCAATTGTCGAGGGATAGACAACACACAAAACCCATCGCAATGTACGTGAAGGTAGATATTTATAGCATCATAGGGATAGGATTCAATAAGTAAGCATGAACAAATCTATCAACTAAGAAACTCTTAATTACGACTATGTACTTCAGGTAAAGACAAAGACTCTTAGGGTATGTCAAAAAACTATTATGTTTATATAAAAAGGATGTGTCTTTGATCATTTCATTTAAAAGCAAAATACTTCCGTCACCACGAAATGGACCACAGCATGTGTTTGATTGCTAGCAACCATTTTCACAATCAGAAAAATGTGATCTTACATGAGTTGTCATTGAGTATAAACCTTTATGAAACTAGTTTAGGAAATATTATTAAGCACTCATCTGCTGAGCTGTATAATGTTTCCAGAACAAGTTTCCTAAAAGTTAGTACATGTATTAAGATATCAACACGCGTAATATTCTTTTTATCACGTAACATTTCAGTATGCACATACTTATAACTTTCCTCGGGTTTCTTGCATGCCACGTCTTGGGCTATGCATGTATTATACTAGTATAATATAAAGATTTTCCTACTGATTGTATACCATTAAACACTAGAGCTATCACTGAATCTGATGAATTCCCCCAATTTCAGCTTTGTCACAGGAATTAATTCAATATTTTATCAAAAAAAGGGCACAACTTTGGCCAGGACTCACAAGTGTGTTTTGCACATCATTCCATTTGTACCTAGCTTCACCTGTATAGCATGAAGTATGTGCAAAAAGTCTAGAAAGCAAACTTTGTACATAGAATACTTCAGCATGTGATCAAAAGGACTTAATTCTGAAACAACTGGACCACAAGTTATATATTTTGTTTAGTTAGGTTTAAAAGCTCATCAATAATTTTTTTCTAGTTATTGTCTAAACAAAAGCTGGACTAAAAAGAAAGGGTAATTTTAAACATAAATAGTCGGAGTATAAATGTTACTGTTAAAGGTACATATGTGTTCAGATTTACGACAATACAATGGTAAAATAACTCCATGTATGTTATCCCTCTATTGCTGAACACGTGTGTAACTTCAACAACACAATATATTTGATTAAAACTAGAAACAGATCTATATGGTTGGAATTCAAATAATTAATAAAAAACAATTACTTTAGCATGCAGACATATTTTAGAGCGACAATATAAGAGGGTGTTTTTTCTGTTTTGTAGTATACTTAAAGGATACAAGGTGTAGGGGAAAAATTACCCTGTTTTTTTCCAAATCTTAACACAAACTTTAAGAACATTTGAAGAAGAAAACATAACAAAGTACGCAACGTGTACAAAAGGAAAGGAGAGAACAAACAAAAAATAAAACAATTATTTCATCCAAACCATACAGCTGGTGGCACAGAGATGGCCGCCTAGTGTGCCCATGTGAGGGAGCAATAAAGGTCTCCAAAGGTTATAACAATTCAGAACAAAAGTTATTCTTTTCGGTACACACCAACAATTAAGACTGTTACCAACTAAGTAAGATATTTGAGTATACATGTGTATTAATAGTTCTGGTGGCATGTCATTCAATTTAACACGGTAAACATTAAGTGGTTTCTCCCTTTTCTAAGTACATCTTTTAACTCTACTTGAACCATAAAAATGACGGCCATGCTGCTCTTCGATATCATTGTCTACCCCTATTATGTCTGAGATAGTTTCCTTTGATAATACAGGATTGACATGTTTCACTTTTCTGTGACTTGATACTAAAGGTTCAGATATATCACTGTCTGTATCCGTTTCACCATTGCTTACAGGAGGGTAAATAATACTGTTAGTAATATGTTATTTTATGTCACTATCAGTTTCAGTCAAGTTGTTAATAAATTCAGGCAATGACAAGTTTTCAATATTATCACTTTCTTCACAAGCGTTTCAAGATTCTAAATTAGTTTCAAGAAGTTCACTAAAATCATTGTTATTATCACTATCACTTAGATGTGATGTGAGTACCTGACTTTTGCCACTATTACTTTCTGGATTGTATTAAAATAAGAATTTTCCTCACATGTATTAATACTTTCTTCGCAAGTCTTTGTTTTGACAGAATCTGAACATAGCAACCTGTCTACAAATTTACTTTTCTGTTCCAGAATGCTCAAAATACGATTTTTTCAAGTCATAATTTGGACCCTCCCTATCAAAGTGCATTTTATATAATTCATCAAACTTGCTACTGATTAAAGCATCATAAAGACAATTTTACTGACTGTGCTGACACCTCATCAAACATTCTTTGGACATCAAGTGAAATTGCAACGGGTTCAGCATCTCTATTCACTGAACTTTCTTATTTGGAGTCATCAAGAAAAGCATTTTCTGAAAATCTCTTTTAAGGGAATGTATTTGCCATTTACAACTAAGATACTATTTTTAAATTTGCATTTGTTATATCCACATATAAATCTTATCTGACTATCATCAAAGAAACTGCCACAAAGTCTCTTTCGTCTTCTTAAAATACAGTTGTATTTGTACCAGTGATTACAAACCTGACACTCCACCATTGGTCCATTCTCCTCCCATGAAATACACTTAAAACACATCTTTGTTTTCAACATTTGGGGTGCGTGCTTGCTTGATGGCTTTAATGTTTGCAGTTTTTGGCCTTGTTGAGTGTTTTGCAGTTCTGTACTTTTGCCTGTGTGTGCTTGTTTTGTGTGTGTTGCTTCTTGCTGCTTGCACCAGAGGACTTGTATCAGCTGATGTCAACACAGATGGCTGCTCTTTTACTTCAGGCTCTTCAAAATGTTCTGTCACTCTGTTAATTTCATCTTTGTGACGAATAAAATAAGTTTGCAGTCATTTCCTGTTGCTTTTATTATTTAGAATATTAACAAAATTACAGTTGCTGCACCAAAAGGGCCATCAAGTTGTTATTGTTATGGTGCCCTACCAAGTGAACCCAACATTTTATACCTTTTCTGGGCCCACATTTCTTCGGCTTCCCTCCACCAAGTAGACTAAACTTGAAAAGAAGTAATTGTTGTACTTCTTGAGAATTCTAAATTTATATATTGCTTTAAAACAAGTCAAAGTATAACACATACTTAAAGTAGCTGCTTGCTTAATGTAAAAATGTATGTAGTATCTGACATATGTCGGAAACAAATCAAAGAAGTTAAAACATATACTTCTCAAGGAAACCTCTTACAAAATGACATCAAGCTTCAGTTAGTTTATTAATAGTTTTGAAGCAAATTAGCACACATGTATATCTTACCTTTAGTGGGTCCTTGTTTTCAACTGGTTTCGTAAACATAACCCAGCCACTCTGCATCACAGACACCCGTACCTTTCTGTCAATATACAAATGGTGATATTGTACACCACTGCGAATTAAAAGAAATAGTTGTATTTTGTTGAAAATATTTACACTAACATATTTTCATTTAATCTTAATTATTAAAGTATTATCATTTCTTGTCTCCAAATAGCATTTCCTTTTAGAATAAACTAAATGATACGATAAAACAAAGTATTATAAGTACACGTACTTATACAAATATTTGAGTATACATTTATTGTTTTAGGTAAATATTTAAAAATATAGTTTAAAAAAAAACAATCATGAAAAAACAACAGTTCATCCTTTCTCATGTGCATCGATGTTCAAATGGTTCAGAGGAGACCCACGTGTCCTGCTGGGTGACCAGATGAACATCTCGCATGTAGATGTTGTATTAAACCTAGGTCACAGCAATGAAAGACAAAGAGTAATATCAATAAACATTATAAGTGGAATCAATTTGCCTTAAAACATTTTTTAAAATAGAATTAACGATAGTCGCTGCAGTTTATCTACATCCATGGATTGTTTTTGGACATCTGAAAATCAGAAAACATTAATTGAAGGCAACCTTTAACCAAGACCACCTCATGAAAAGCACTTATATTTAAGTCACTTTGAACTTTAATCTACTATAACTACATTATAGTTTAGACAACTTACAGAAAGTCGACCAGAAGTAGCAGGAGTAGTGGTTTAACATCTCCTCTTCCTGGTATATCTGTAACACACAATACCTGCAACACAAAAGCGTACATTTATTTCAATAAAATACTCTTTATCGTTGAATATCAACACAGATCATGTTATGTGTACTTCCACTCCAGCGCTTTTTCTAAGCTATGCAAACACTCAACACTAATGAAGAGTATGATACAAATCTATCCATTTTTTGTTTAAAGAATTCTACCGTGAAACCATCATTGCCTGGACTGGTATTGTATGACATACGCTTAAAACTTGCTAGCATTTCTTCATAAGTAATCAAACCATCAAGAGAATATTTTAATATTTTACCAAGTTTTTGAGTATCATAGTCCTTATAAGGTCATCAAGATTAACATCTTCGTTTTTATGTTCAGTATGTAATTGTTGGTAGTGTACTGTTGTTTCATGTAAAATTTCCTCTTTGTGTATCAACAATATTGCCAGAGCTATTTTCTGACTTGTTCATAAACTTTGATATGTAATTATTATTTTCCAAATTGCAAAAGAAATTAGTAGGTTTTACTCCTTGTATCCGTTTAGCTTTTGGTTTAATAAACACGCCATCCATTAATTGTTTTATTCAATTCTAACAAGTCATACCTTATATTCTCTTCTTTTTTAACTGGATTTCTTCTAAACCTTGTGTATTCTCTTTTCTCTATATTATTTTCTCTCCAACAATCTAAGATGTTGAAGTATTGCAATATATTACGAACTTTTTCTCTCGATCTAGGGTTATTTAGATTGATATAATTGTGCGAGTCTAAATCAGGGTTTAAAGTCAAATTTAAATCACCAGCTATATTGAATAATGTTTGCTCATAAGTCACCATGTTATCGGATAAGTTTTGGTAAAAGACCTGTGTGTCCCTATTCGGACCATACACATTTATCGGAGTTATCTGACATTTTACAGTTTAAAATCAATAAATTTCAGTCGCTGTCTTTGTCTATCTTTATAACTTTACATTCAAATTGTTTTTTTTTAAATCTGTGTGTCTCTTGTGACATACAGATTGAGTAGTTCTTTGACTTACTGAAGTTTATCACATCTTTCGTTTGCTCCGATCACACAGTCCCTGAACATTCAAAGATGCAATTATTACTTGATCACTCATAATAAACTGTTATAAAACGAAAACTTAAAGCTACATATACCGTACTACATGTATATTCGTAAGAGCAACAATTGGTTCTACACAATAAGACACACCTGTCCTCACATGTGTCCACCAAAGCAGCCCTTCACTGCACCACCAAGCGCCTGGCCAGACCACTCGACTCTTCAACCATCGAACAACAACACGCCGGATGGAAAACAGATAACACAGCTTTACTAACATGTATCTTATAAGAGAAAATAAAAAACCCTAACCATATCAGAATAATATGGACAAAGAAACAAATAATTTGTTTTCAATGCAAATAAAAGAACATTATATTCCCAAAGTGTTCTACCATTGTTAATCTGTCATATCTTCAAATTACTAGAACTATAACTATCATACCTTTGGCACATGTGCAAAAGTTAGCTGTATGTCTGCCTTATATTTCTCAAACGCCTCCTCAACCTTCATCGCTACTTGCTCTGTGCCTTCAAAACTAAGATTGAGACCATCTCTGTTCATGTATGTCATTCTTGGGCCTACAACATGTTATCAATGCTGCCATAACAAACATAACTCTTTATATTGGTAGTACAGTGAAACATTAAGAGTAGTTTTAAAATGTCTTCTATAAGCATATTAATACTATTTTTTTCTGTAAAGTGAGCATCAAAAGTGATACTTTACTGTACATCGCATTCAACGAATAGAAATGTATTTACATAAAAAAGAATAATAACACCTGGGATACATTAGAACCTGAACATCCAAACCTTGACTTTGGTTTATATATCAAGACATTTTAAAACCTGACTTTACCATTAAACGTATGAAACTCTTGGTGCTGGACATCTTGTGCAAGCCTTGGTTAATACTATTAGCATCGTTGTTCAATCTGTCTAAGAACCCTCTAGTTTGCTGACATCCAGGAAAAGTGTTGGTTCTTCTTGGTATCACTTCCGACACAACGGAATTGTTTTAGTGGAAAATGGTTTAAACGTGAGATACCATTTAAATGTGAGATGTAGTTCTTTAGATAACTGTTTGTGAATATTTTCTTATTGTATTGAAATTAAGACTAAAGATGACATAAAATAAAGGCAGAAACCTTAAATACACCAAGCAGTATACTTATGAGACATTCAGAGTTTGACTATACTTATACAACAGGTGCGTTATGTAAACAAGACAGTGAAGTCGAAGGCCTAACACTATATAAAACATATAAGTACATGAAATGTTCAAGAAGATGGGATGCAACTGTGTAATTCTGTACTCAGAAATAATGGAAGTAATTTAAGACACATTCTTGCCAACAGACCGATCAGCGACTCAACCGAATGACTGACTGCCTGTTCATTATAGTATAGTGATGGGATTTAGGAAAGGGGCATACCTGAGCCTGGCCTTACATAAACATGTCATAACAAATCATTTTTCCTAGACCCAAATGTATTTTATATTTTGAAATAAGACAGTTATGAATATTGTGATACTCTAACTTATACACTGAAACTCTTCAATCAATCAACATAACACCGTACAATACAAAAACTACGAATACAAAATATACAGTATTAAAGACTAGGATACACAAAGGATAACTGTAATTCGTATAAAACTAACTTATAAAACTATAACAACATACTGTATATTCCATATCAAAACAATAACTAACTAGTTTAACTGTAATATAACTATAATATAAAATGTATCAAAATAATGTCAATCTGTATCAAAATGGAGTCAATCTGTATCAAAATGGAGTCAATCTGTATCAAAATGGAGTCAATCTGTATCAAAATGGTGTTGATCTAAAATGGCTAGTCAGTCTAGAACACACATGCACGCACGCACGCACGCACGCACACGCGCACACACACACACACACACACAAACACACAAACGTGCTCAAAGTAGGTGTAGGTGTAAATGGAACACTAGAAACCAGATCTGCCAAGAATAGACAGTGATTGATTTGTCGGAATCTACACGTATGGAATGTTATATAGTTTATATACCTCAAGGAAGAGTGTGTGTATTGTAAAGTTCGGGCCGGTCGCGTATTTTAAAGTTCCGTCTTTTAAACATTTCAAACGATGCTTGGTGGGTGCTTTTTCTTTGAAATGTAAACACACCAAGAGCCTGACAGGGGTCCTCATGACCGAAAACATTCCCAAGTATCCGGATATCGGATCTCTTGCGTTACCTCCTGTAGACGAAGACACCAAACAAAAGTTGTTAAATGTAACCTGCCCATCATACTTTAACATTGACTTAAAACACATTCAGATGTTGAAAGTTGATGTCGCGAGTTTTTCCTCTTGTCTTTTATTTGCAATAATCACTGATATATCATGAATTAAAACAAAACATTTATAAGGTATACAAACTAGCCGAGGGTTAAAGCATATTGTTTAACATAACGGCATAGCATATATTTAATTCAACAATATAAGTATGTTAATGCAGAAAACAAAACCCAAGTGGAAAATAGCCAGCAAATAGTGTATTAGTTAACAATATAACTCTTGACCTTCTAGGGTCCAGAAATGTACAAAATACCCCAGACCCCCTAGAGTTCGGCCTACACATTGATTCCATCCAAGCTATGCCCCTGCTATATAATGATTTTTTTGTCTTCACATTGGTTTATCACGGGTTTAGGTCCGTGCTATTATACATTCATTATCATCATCATCGTCGTCGTTCCTTATCATTTATGGGCCAAAATGTTTAACGAAATACGTACCTAATACAAAATACATGTAGCTACGGAAGAATATCTCACACCACCAATATTCTTGATATGATCCTTGAACATTGTAATTCCTCTTACTGCGGAAGGAAGTTTCATTTGAATCCCATCATTAGTTTTGAAGTCAATTCTCCATGCATGTAACGCGTTCTGATAGTAATTCCGGTACCCATACAGTAAATGGGAACACTATACAACTGATGGCATATGGTGTCTCTAGAACATTATCGATATCCTTATTTAATCTTGACCTCTTAAAACCTCTACATATCTCATTGGCACAATCTGTATGTATAATGTGTTCATCTTTAAGTGACAGCAGCTAGATAAATAAGACGGCGAGTGAATAGCTTCATCAGCTGTTCTAAAAAAGCACATCTGACAACTCAGGATGGCTTTTTTACAGAACCATCTTATTGCATATCACACGTTGTAGCTATATGTTTATTTGCAAAGCATATACAGTTTATTTCCGTATTTCCTACTCACTATTGAATATAATGTAATGACATTAACAACTGACAAAAACTTAACATTTAACGACAACCAACAGGTACTACATATTGACGAAACCGTTCAACAATATGAAAAGTTGTCATACACAATATTATATTTACCTGTAAATTGTAAGACACACTTTAAATATAAGTTTATACCCATACATATATACATTGACCCATACATTGTACGATACATATATACGTTTACCCATATATTATGCGATACGTGTATACGTTTACGCATACATTGTACGATACATGTATACGTTTACCCATATATTGTACAATACGTGTATACGTTTACCCATATATTGTACGATACATGTATACGCTTACCCATACATTGTACGATTCATGTATACGTTTACTCATACAATGTACGATATGTGTATACGTTTACCCATACATTGTACGATACGTGTATACGTTTACCCATACAGTGTACGAAACATGTATACGTTTACCCATACATTGTACAATACATGTATACGTTAACCATTACATTGTAGAACTAATCCAAGTATATATATAAATATATATATATATATATATACCATCTTCTGTCATAATTTATTTAATCAACAGTTTATCTTAATAAAAGCGTTTGGTTAGCACTTTGATAATGCAGACACATTTAGTCAATTTGACGGTAAACTCTCGTAACCGATCATTACACAAACTCTCGTAACCGATCATTACACAAACTCTCGTAACCGATCATTACACAAACTCTCGTAACCAATCATTACACAAACTCTCGTAACCAATCATTACACAAACTCTCGTAACCAATCATT
>ENA-OREC01000485-OREC01000485.1-marine-metagenome-genome-assembly--contig:-NODE-485-length-15658-cov-12.943521_pt1 | contig 15658 bp, 7 predicted proteins | sample MGYA00248626_ERZ508543 | MGnify/ENA primary metagenome ERZ508543 (study PRJEB26211, sample SAMN05518279) | marine metagenome | isolation source: Puget Sound, Washington, USA | host: Bankia setacea... | reverse complement strand
TAATCACTAATTCAGTCCAAATACCTAGTGTGTAACTCAGAAGGCTTTGGTTATATTGACGAGTAAATATTGAGTTTTTTTATAACCACCTCCTACTTATGTGCCTCGTAATTCTGCAGTTCCTGCTATTCAACCCTAAGTATTGTATATATCCATAGGATTGTGTCGTAAACAATGGTGTAAAATGTCTTCTTTGCTTAACACTATAGTAGCTTGTTTTTGTTGTTTTTTATTTCAATTGAGCACTCACTGTGATATATTGGAATATGTCAGATTGCAAATGAGTATGTGCAATAGCACTATGATAAAAAGGGTAATATAGTCCAAACCTCATACTATGAAGTTCAGCATTGTTTTAATGGATTCAAATGGATTCAGTCGTGCCAGTACCATATCCCCGTGTTATTCCAGCTGATTCTACATATTTTAGTGAGTCTATATATAAGACAGACTTCAATATCACGTGTGTTGTTCTGTGTATTTTAGTACATCTTACGTTTGTCTGCAGTGGTTGTCTGCTCCTTACCGCCAGTCATACATACGTTCAACGCCACCACACCACGTGTCTATAACGACTTAACAAATAAACTGAGAAGAAATCAGAAACAGGTTTCCCTTTAATTACATGAGTTAGAATGATATGGCCTCTTCTATAGGATTGCACGTGCCTCTGTTAATTGTCAATAAGCGTGCGAGCTGTCAGATTCCTCACAATTTACAGATTCTCGTTCTACTCTAGCTTACTTATCATGTCTAAATTCTTTATAAACATGTATAGAATATGTGTAATGGAGCGTATGTGGGAAAACGCTCTAGCAGCTTAAGGGAATTTAGATATCATTTCGCATTTTCAAGAAGCTCTCAGGGCGCATGACATTGTACATGATTATCACCGCCATTGTAAGCTATAGTGCTCATACTTATATTAATGTTGTTGTTGTTGTTGTGTCCTGCATAACTGATATCAAGATACACGTATGCACTGCTATATAATACACAGTGTAAAACCTAACACTATCATTCACTTATAGTAGTTCATAACCAATGGAACTGTATCCAGACATCATTCAATATGTTTAGTAGTTCATATTAATTATAATTGCAAATATAACGATTGTTGAAGATTAATGATGGATATATATATATACACGGTTTACAAAAGACAGATTCCACCTGCATTGTTGTCTACTAATATCGTCAGTTTATAGATATTTGTTACTGTTTTATATCTACTAATCAATTGCCAAACATGTTGTAATCTGAAAGATGCCTCGTACGTACATGAATACAGTTTTTCCTGATGACACGGGTGCAAAACATGTCAGATGGCATACGTAGAAGTTGGTCCTTATTAAAACGTTGAGAGAACACTTGACATGACGTATGTGTTCTATCTGATACTTGCTATACATGTGGTTCTAATTGACTTATTTGAAGCCCCTATCGACGCGACGTGTGTGTTCTATCTAAAACCTAGCATACCTCTTTATTACGCTGTTGTTTTTCCATTACGGTATATAATTGATTACATGTATTCTATTCGTTTCTAGATGTCACTGGTAACGAGTCAGACACAGAATCTAGCCATCTGGACGATATACGGGAGAAGTTTGGGATTATAGAAGAGGCTGTATCGGAACATAAATCATACTGGTCCAAACTCAAACCAAAAGTCTGGAAAATACTCAATGACCCAACCTCTTCTGTCTATGCAAAGGTAAAATGAAAGTATATTCTACTAGTTATCCTGACATAATACCGATTGTAATTTACGTTACAATGGAAACAGGTCAAAGAGCAAATCGTTCGTATTGAGAAAGTTTCCGGATACACCAACATGAATATGATTTTGTTTATTCCAAACGTGGACTTAATTGGTCCCCATAATTCATAATCTCTATAAGCGGTAAACATAAGTTCAGCTCATTATAGAGGCATAGGTTTGATTTATGTTTTATTATAATAGTATATGTACACATTGGTTCGATTTTAATGTATTACAGACCTACGCACATTGAATGGTAACATAAAACCACAGTTTGATCGAGGAATGGATGTATTTGTAAAACGGCAGAGCATCATTACAGTACTGACAATTTGAAGTTCCAATCTAGAGTGCAATCAGCAGACAAAACCACCGTACGATTTAACTACATAAAACATCTTCTCGACACAATCTAAAATGATAGGATGTACCAGCTTGCCAACAAAACATTTAACTTTAACAATTTCATATCACAGAGCACGTATTAAAGTAGATAAGGTTATGGAAACGGAGCCATTCTTATCACCATGGTTATTCATCCTACATGATTGTACGGGCAGGTGTCCAATACAGTCGGTACGGACATCGTTTCTATGGAAGTACGTTTCTGTCGGGTATGTTGCTATGGTGCAGTTCGCTGTTTACTCGTGGTAAACATGTTAAAATCAAACCAACACATTTTTCAAACTTGTCCTACATGGTTAAAGCATATACTGGAGAAGGTGCATGACTGGTTCATCCTGTGTTATCCATGTCTTGTAAGGGAAACGCGATCAAAATACGTGTACGAGGTGACTATTTGTGTATACGGTTTATAAACACATTTTTGTGGACCCTAACTTAGTTCGCCATTTTTTTGTTCTAGTAAACGAGTACAGAGTGTTCTTCTACCGTATAATCTTTAAAAATGATACATGATTTACATGGTAGTCATGATAATAACTGACAGTGCCTTTCTTAATCAGTGTTTAGAAAGAATTAATTTTGTTTGGATGTAGGAAGGAAAACTCATTAACAGAACTATTGGGGCAATGCGGGCACTAGAGTGTACGTCGTTACCTTGAAATTGTGAGAGCTCGCTCTCTTGTGGATAGGTATTTCTATTAGGTGTATAATAATAATAAACAGTCATAAAAGTGATGGTTTCATGTTTGTCAGGTACAAAATATTAGATATTCATAGAAACAAGCATTTCAATTTTCATGAAACAAAAAGTGTAATGTGTTTCTTGATAATTTGATGGAAAATCTCTTACATGCTCAGGCAAACAAGAGATGTGTCTGCAAAAGAGATAAACAGATTTATGGACAATTTCATCAGATATAAATATAATAATTATGTAGCTAGAACGTATATTCACGTGCCTTAGTGTAACAGTCGTGGACTATATACAACCCCTCGGTATCAACATAAGTTTGAGGAAAGGTTAACTACATAAAGGTGATGTTTTATATAATAATGGTTGATCCCACCCCAATCCCTATGGCATTATATTTTAAATGTGAACAAGTTAGTCAGTCGAACGAGAGGCAATTAAGCCGAAGTGGAACTCAGGCCTATATACATTATTGCGTACTAGTAAACCATCCATTATTACCTTCACCCTGGCCAAAGGAACTGGTAAACTTTTATTCATGTTCAGGCAATAAAATAGCATAATAAGTATCTACGGTTGTGTGACAAATTGTGTCACCATTGACGACACACTGTAGTGTATATTTAACCAAACGAACGTGTAGCAGTTTTATTCAGTTAACAACTATACACACATACATAACGTGTTCTAACATTTATTCAACAAATAGAACAACACACTTTACGAAATACTTTGACCTGCCCGTAGGTTCACTTAATTTTAAAATAATCTTAAACGAAAAAGATGTGCAAAGCAGACATATCTTATTTCTCACCTCCAAACGGCAAGGGTGTATTCTCGAGTGTTGTGTTGCATCCACAGTATTTTTGGGGGCAAAAATTATAGCCTGCCATGAATATAATTAAGAAAGTGTGTGTTACTAGTTACTCCGTCTCTAGAAGTTGATATATTCAGTCTCCGAACCACAAACACTACTCATGAACCAACGAATATGAATCAGTTCTTATTAGAGACGGTAAATCTCCAAGAATCAAAGCGCAATATAAATCAAACGTGTTTTTTTTCTTTGTTATTTGCCAAGATATTTGCTGCCAGTGTTTTTTTTACTCCCCTGCACATATGCTCTTAATTTTGAAATGTTAGAGTGAACTTTATCACCAATACTTTACCATGTTGAATGGTATCAACGTCTAGTTAGAGTGTAGAACGTTAGATGTATACAAAGTAGTTTGAGTAGTCTGAACATCATCACGAAACTTTATAAGAATAAGATAAAAACAAAGTATGTTTCTTTAACCTTCATTTTTTTGCGTGACAATATAAACGAACTGCACTTCCTGCAAAAAAGGAAAGCACGAATGAACTTAATAAAACATATCTCTATAACTTGAAGAAACAATCATATAACATAATGGACACTGAAGTATACAAAAATATCGATTGACCCAAATTGCGGTAAAATTGCGCTGAGATAAATCATGTTCTGTTTTGTTTCTGTATTTTCAGATTGTACTTTTATTGTAATGAATCATAACTGAATTAAGAATTTTCTATCAACTAGATTCTCATTTGTAAGCAAGATCGTTCGTGATAACATACATTATATCTCAATCGTTTCTTGCCGTATCACATGGTCTCCTATTAGTAATGCTGTTGACGTCGAAGTTCTGGAAAAATGTTTTTGAGTAAACATAGGTGAATGATTTTTATCGGACCTGTCTTTTGTTTGAAATCATTTGAATGGACAAACCCTCTCTATGCTACACATGCAAGATGTTGTAAATGCTGTTGGTGTGGTTGTTGATTAATACGAGGGTAAATAAGGCAACGCAATAGTAGGCAGTATCTTATATATAATGGTGTTGGTGAACGATCAAATAGTGAATCGTTTCTGTTGTTCAAGTGGCTGTTGAACAGGCAAACAATGTGATAACTATTGACTGTGGCAGTTATTGAATAATGACGTCAATCGGAAAAGGTATTAAGTAGCACTTTTTTGTATACTTTCAGATGTTCGCGTTTACATCGTTGGCTGTCCTCATTGCGTCCATTATCTCATTCTGCATGGAATCCCACATCATGTTCCGGGAGACACTACAACCCGGAACCAACACATCACGGCTCACTGTCCGGGAGAAAGAAATACTGACAAAACCTATGGTCTTTCTCGACGCTGTTGAATATCTCTGTGTTACATTTTTTACATTTGAAATATTTTTAAAAATCGTGTTTTCACCTAGTAAGAGGAAGTACTTCACAAAAATGTTCAACTGGATAGATATTTGCATAGTCATTCCGTGTTATTTGTGCATTGTGTTACTGCTAATAGATCCCGCGTTTCGAAGCACCAGTGCATTTAGAACGTTCAATGCTTTAAGGCTATTCAGGATATTCAGAATTTTAAAACTGACCGTACATGTGAATGGATTGAAGATTCTTGGTCATACTATTCGAGCAAGTGCAAGGGAATTACTACTGTTGTTTCTCGTACTGATCATCGGGGTACTCATCTTTGCGTGCCTGATTTACTATGCGGAACAAGTTGAGGAGGCGGACTCAAACCATTTCTCCAATATTCCACTCGGGTTTTGGTGGGCTGTTGTTACAATGACAACTCTAGGTAAGATAAAACACAACCTTGCTCAATTCTAGGCCCCCATCAAAATGATTGTGTGTGTGTGCATCTTTTATGTTACGATAAAACTTGGATCATTTAAATTGTTCGTAGATAAACTTGATTCTTTCCGAAGATAAATAAGATAAAACTCAGACTCGAATATAAATGAACTAAAACTTTTCTCCCCAAAAATAAGAATAAAACTGCAATAAAACCAAAGCTCATCTACAAGTGCTCGTACGTGTAACATAAACACGCGTCGTGCAACTAAAGATTGTTTTGATATGACCCTAGCAATTAAGAGATATTTTATTGTATTTAAAACTCAATGTATGTTAATTTACCACAGGTTATGGTGACCTGTATCCTAAGACAGCGTTAGGTTACATCATCGGTACTGTCTGCGCAGTATGTGGTCTACTCATGTTGTCACTTCCGGTTCCTGTGATTGTCAGCAACTTTACACTCTACTATACACATGCGCAAGCCAGACTCAAACTTCCGAAGAAATCCAGGAAACAGGTGTTGCTAAGTGCTGCGAACGCTCTCGTGGACCCGGCAGGACTGGATACCGTGGACACAATCAGCGAGGAGTCGGGTACCACCAATCACACTTCCGGGAGCCGTAACAGTCTGCGACGCACAAGCAGTGAAGACTCCGCATTTGGTAGTTGTCACGGTATATCGTCCTTACTAATCAAGCTTCCCCTGTCACAAACAATCTGCCACTTAACTTACTTCCTCCTTTCCCCATTTTTGTCCCACAGTATGTGTTGGCTTGGTAACCGACTGGCCTTTGTAAATAGACTAAGTAAATCTGCTAGTTAGAGTACATTTTGTCTGAGTAACTTTGTCAAAGAATCATCTGCCTGTCTGAGTAAATATGCTTTTTAGTGAAATTGCTTGTATATTGCTAGGTCAACCGAACATAATTAGTATGTAAACAATATGGTAGTGTATGGTCCTGTAATTGAATCAGCGTTGGACGATGGTTAAAGTGTAGTGTTAAATGATATCCTCGTAAAAAGGTGTGTCAAGAGTGTCCGCGTCCGTCCGCTGTGCTCAAAACCTTCGTACACCATAATGTAACAAATAATGTTATCACCACTGGGATTGTTTAAGCAATTTAGTCAAGTCAGCATTCAGTTTCAGTATTACCAATCGTCGGCTTAGCTTGTAGCATTTGACTTAAAAATACAAACTGTTTTAACGGCTACAAATCCCTACTCTCCAATATCTTTCACTACCTACCAAGTCATGTTCAACCTCCATCTGTATAATGCTGTACACATCCTATTTCCGCATTATAAACACACCAACCACAAACCATCTGATTACAGTAAAACTTCTGTTTCTTTCTTCCTCTCAACACAAAGACGTATGTTGTCTAAAAACAGAAGTGAACATTTCTAGTGAAGTCAGACTTGATGGGTTGTTAACTGGTTGGTTGTCTAAAATATGATCACCATTGGCTTTCTGTTAAATGTAACCCGTAAACAACTCGGTCAGAAAACATGTTTACTTTGCTTTGTTTTGATTACCATCCAAACTCTATAAACGTTTAGGATTGTTCACATGGTAGGACTTTAGACAACACATACACGAATAGTTTGTTTTAAGTCTGACAGATATTGAAGAAGCATTGTTAATATCTATGACAACTTCTGATAACACCAAATACATATAAATGAGTTCCAGCTACTACTTGTATTTGCTATATACAATATAGAAACAATAAATGTATTCCATAAAGATATGTATAGTGAGCATGTGGAGCTGAAACAACTCAATGTTTTGAAAAAGTTTTCAATGTTCAGAGATTAATACTTTTTGGAAAATACATACATCTATTTCAACACAAAACAATAACACTTTCTTACAATGACATTGAAACGTGAGTTACACCAGGTTGTACAGTTGTGTGTTTATACCGCCCTGGGATTTAAGAAAACCCAGGCTGTATTAAGGTCTGTGGAAGATATATAAATTAACGACATTCATCAAACTGTCTTTAAGGGTATATAGCATGGATTTAGAAAGTCAGTCATATACAAATGTAGTACCATCGTAACTCACGTGTCGTTATTGAATGCCAAATGAGAACGCACAGCAATGAGGTTACGTTATATGATAGCGGGTGTTGTTGTTTTTTATATCAAATTACATTTAATTTACAAGTAGTCATGATACAAGAATGTTCCTCCAAACGAGCATTGTTTAAATGACCTGTGCTGTATGTTTCTGTTGTGAGACAAATAAAACAACCGGAATGACTTCCTTAGCCTACCTACAACTATAAATACAAATTAAGACCTATAAGCAGCTGGACCAGCATTGTTTGTGTACTAGACTTGTCTAAATTGTTCTGTTCACGTAGGTCAGGTACAACATACACTTACGCCAATGATCTCCTGTTCACCCAGTTGCTTATGTCCGACTTGAATCACACATTCTACACTCTCCCGTGCTCCCTGTCACACTAACTCAATGCATTCGTTTCAGACGCTGTTAAGGAACCCGTGGAGACGCATTGTAAGTAATGATGTGACATAGTTCCCTTCAGTTGTCTGTACAATCGTAGTTCTACTTCTTTCTTGTGTTTGATGTATCTATCAGCAGCGGAATGTGTTTTATATGTATACGTTAGTCTCAGTCAACTCGTTTTGTTTTGTAACAGGTGTTCCGGGTATATACTTAATTTCATTGAAACAAATACTATATAAAGTTATATTGTTCGTTAGAATGGTGATTAAAATACCCCATAAGTCCAATCAACATTAATAAGTTGGTATATTGATTAAACTAACCCTTATCACTACATGTCAAAATGCGACATTGAAACTAAATAAACACAACATGATACCCCAATGTAGTCTCCATGTCGGATGTTTGGAGCTTGTATCACAGTGTGAACGATTGCTTCACTAATCGATCGCGATATGAAGCGTTTAGGATTTCTCAGGCAAACATTGTGTCATAGATAAAAGCTTAATGTGTGCACATGTATATATAATATTCAGTTCACGGCTAATTTTGCCATTTAGCCGAATAGCTATATCATACATATATTTACCAGTATTATAAATGACTTCCACGCTCATAAGAATAACAGTTATCTATACTCGATTTTGTTAGTGAATGACTAGATTATATTTAAAGTATACCAATCTAGTATATATTGAACTACATTGTATTGCTAGTGCTACTGCTTTCGCCAGAAAAATGACATGTACTTCTTAAAGTGTATATATAATTGGAGGTTAAACTGTTTTATATTGTAGCTGTTGATGTCACAGCTTACACTTTATGTAAAAAATGTGGTTAATTTACAATTACAACTCATGCGTTATGGAAGTGAACGATGTGCAATGGCATACATGTATTTGTCTTTCTTGAAACCTAAGTATTGAAGTTGTCCATATTTGTCAAATTTAATAAGGGTCTTTGTACCATTCATGAACTAAATGTATAGATAGATTTCAGTGCAAAACCAGGTTTATTTGTTGATATATAACACACGTTTGTTTATTTGAAACATTGTGTTGATATTTCATATTGTCACACACAGGTGTTAATAATAAAGTGCGGAAGTCCAAAGTGTTGTTCAGAATTCACGAGGAGCGGAAATGACGTAGTGTTGTGTTGGGATGGTAACAATGTTTAGGGGGTAACGCTACTGAATGTCGTCTGGTGCTGTCTCGTGAAATGTCTTGTCTAGTAGTATCTATATATGACAGTTGCTACAGCTTGTAATCCATATTTGCATTGTTCAGCCTATTAATTTTATCTCGCGCCTCGATCTGAACATGCCATATCTGTATTTTTTTTAAACTTACGCTGAGATAATTTGTACAATAAACAACACATGACCAACGTTTCGATGATTCAAGTGTACCTTTGTATTTGTTTGATACGATCTAAAGTAAGTAAACGAGTTTGTAAATGTGGGTTGATATGTATTTGGGCTGTCATATATAGATTTCAGAAAACAAAGTAGCTTAGATTTAATACATTGCTAGTCTAGTGCCGAAAACATTTAGTCTAATATGTATGTAATAAACTATAGACCTACTGGCATATTGTGATTACAAAGTTAGCATCGACTTTGGCTGACATCACAAACAACACTAATTACTATACTCTAATGACGCACGTGTACATATAATGAGTTTAAAACTTCGAATCACAAAATGGTGTATGTACATGTACTGGTACAGTGATAAATTGATAATCCTAACAGTAAATGATTTAACTACTGGAACTACTGGTTAATTAAGTAGATCTAATGCAGCTAGCTAATCAGCATGTGTATGAGCATGCTGTGTATAGTTTGTGAGCAGTCTATTATCAATGTACCAGCAAGTACATGGTTAAATATGATACACGTTTAACCAATTAAATGGTTACATAAAATAGTGATTGTTTTAAATGCATGTAAACCACGTTATATTCACAGGTTAGACTTCCAACAGTAAAATAGTGAATTAAATTCGTTATATTGTTGTTTTAATTGTGAGAACTTTCTCTTTCATTGTATATGTGTATTTGTAGATCTTGTAAACTTTGTAGAATGTTTCTTTTACTGTTTTATTTTCGTTCACAATTGTTTTTGTTGTCTCAGTGATTTATGTTTGATGATTCCGTTACTAGAAATTCATTGTCTTATTACGAATGTACTTGCCTTTTCCAACCTCTGCACAACATAAAAAACATAAATTGTGGGTGAAGCCTTCTCAGCCTTACAGCTTCCTTTCTGTAAAACTAATCATCTGTAAAATAAGTGGGCAAAAATTATCCTGAGAATGCAAAACTCAAAACATACATTTTTACTTAAACGTCTTAATTAGTAATAAACTCTCAATAACGCGGTTGAAAAGGGAATTGATTTGCCAAGAAAAGATCTGTCTGCGCCTATACAAGTTCTTTTTACAGTTAAACCTCAGAAATCTGAACTCCAAAAAAAACAAAATATCTTTAAAAAAACCGAGCTCTAACAAATTCGTATATTAGAGGAATACGAAATCCCATATAGACGAATATCGTAGAAATCCGAACTCGCAGGATTTCAAAATGCCATAAATTATGAGATCGCGGAAATCAGTACTGCAACAAGTTCGCAACAGCCACTGATTCAAATATCGAAGAAGTCAAAACTGAAGATAGTTCAAATATTGCGGAAATAAAAGTGCCGCTTATTCAAACATCGCAGAAATCCGAACTGCCACTAAAACGAATATCTCAGAAATCATAATCCCATACATTCGAATATTTAGAAATCAGAGGAGTTGCCTTGTTATGTGTAACGAAAAAAATGGAACTTGCATAAAAAACGCAGGAAATAGCTTGAGCTCAGAATAGTCGACAGCTAATTGAGGTTTAGTTCAGAGGTCCACTGTAGTTGTAGAACTTCTGATATATCTCTTTTGCATTCTGTTAACGACGGTATGTGTATTCTCCCTCGAGACGATACAATATAAACGCAAGTCAAGGGCGCTATCACCAACAAATTATTGTATCATTTATTATCTCATTGCCAACGTACATAAGAATGTAGCTGATAATGATCTGAGATGCCTAACTCTGAAGTGATTTGGTGGCTACAGGCGCTTTGTTGGCGTTCGTCCATTGTACAACTCACAGAGAACCGTTCACAAATTGTTGACTGGTACATAAATAGCGGAGACTAGGGGTATAATTGCAAAAAAAATACGGCATAAAACGGTCGTTTAGTTGGAAATGGCTAATGACTGGTGATGAGCGTTGTACTTATACTGATTATTTACTAATTACTTATTCTGTCCTCCGAACATATGTAAACTTCACACGTTTGGCTCAGACGCTTAATATGTTATGTGGGTCCTATACAGCCGTACGTTAAAATCAAAGCACTGCATGTACTGACGGATATGTACACGTCCATACAACTTGCAAACATGCACAACTAGATATTCTGCCATTAAATGGTGAACGTTGTATCATCGTAAAAAATAGTTCATTATAGTTTAAGAAGTGTGTCTTTGATATTTATCTCTCTTCTTTGATTGAACAGGTGGTATACGTACTAGTCCTGTTGGAATTAGTGTAGTGCTCACGAGTCACACGCCGCCAGTAGAACGCAAACAGTACCTCAATAAAACAGATACAGCAGATGACAATTTAAGTCCTTCTTTTACCAGCCTATCACCTCTTTCACATTCCGACACAAAATCACGAGCTCAACAAAGAAGGTGTAAGTATTGAGCAATAGTAAGAATATTGAGCTGAGATTAAACATAAAAGGACAATGACGATTAGTTCAGTCGCTGTATTGAATTTTAACAACTCATATTCAACTGTTCTTAATTTTTGATGAACTTTTGTGTCAAAAGAGTAATATAAATTGTTGTTTGTATGAATACTTCATAATGAAAGCTATACTATATCCAATTATGATCAAACGTGGCTTTACTAAAGGAATTACAATTCAAACAGTGTATATATTTTACCATATGTTACTATAGAATAACATGTCATTAACAAGTGCATTTACATAAACAACTCTATGTTTCCTTTTATATAAAGCTATATAACGTTAATTATAAGATTGTTATTTTGTATTTCAGCAAGTTTCTCAATTGCACCTGGCATCACACCTTCTAGACGCCTATCTGCTATACAAAACTTCAACAGATAGCAGTAGCTTAAAGTTTCGCGTATAATCTACCAGTATTATACATATGCCAATATCTGTGATCAAGTAGTGGTTTATTTAGATTGATTAAGTGATCAGTTTGTTTTTGTATTGTTGGCTTTGGTGCCGTCTTCTGATCATTAAACTTTCGTGATATTCAATGTATATCAACTTTATCCACATGCTCCATTTACTTTAGTTTTAGTAGTGAAAAGTTGCATTTATCATTTATTCAATGAAACCCAGTTCTGATCCAGAATCCAGAACGAACTTGACAGCTAAAAGAAACAATTTTTTACTCAAGTACAAAAAGGTCACCATGCTGTAGTGACCTTAATAACGATATAAACATTCATAACAAAGGAAGCACATGTATTTAATCGTTAGGTGAATGCGATAAGACTCTATCGGCGTCTTTATTCAATAGCACATATATAATTATTTCGCTTTCACCTCTTCGATATATAAATACATTTACATTAATAAAAACACTGAGGATGTATGCTAAGAGCCCATGCAGTAACAAGGATTACTTTTATAATACCACTGCACCATTGAGTGGGATTATTCATAGTAGCTATAGCTGTGTTTCTATCAATATCGAGTGCAGAAATGTATTTACGACTGTGTTTATATCGAAAGTTATGAAGATGAATATACGCTATGCAAAGTGTTAATACAACTGCCGGATACGAAAGTAGCATGTGGTTCTGAAGTACGGTTCCACTTAAATTGGGATACTAGAGATAGGTTTGTGTTTACTATTGTTACAAATGTTAATATTATGGTATGCAACACGTATATTACATGCATACGGACTACAGAGTTGGGGTGTATACATAGTTTTGAACTCCAAGCTCTCGTTATGTTGAAGTCACAAACACACCTGTTCTCATTGTGGTATCTGGTTTTGTCTTATTGAAAAATGGGAAATAAATCTTACTAACGAGCGTGCGTGGGTTTGTAGTATTTACCTTGCCTTAGATTGCTTTGCTTGACTTGATTCTTGAGATACTGCATCCATTTAAAGATCGTGAGAAGTGTGTGTGTGTCGTATGTGCCTTAGTACACCAGCACCGGACAGTGCTAACTCAAGGGAGATAATCAGAAACGGACGTAAAATGCATTGATATTACACAAAATGATATATCAAACAAACACGCAACTAGTATTGGGTTGGAAGCACAAGCCTCTAAATAGTTGGGATCAGAGTTATAGTTGAGGGGACTCAAATAAAGTTACTCCCCTCACCCACCCACCCCAAACAAATTCAGTAGGTTTTACTTCATGTTCTTTAGATATGTTTACAAACTCACTCCAACGTAACCAGTTTACCATAAATGCATGTATCTAATAATAATGATCAGACTCGCGTAATTTGTTTTAATATATACCTGTATAGATCTCTGATATGTCTGAGTTCAATGTTGGCTATTAAATTTGTAACAAATTAATGTTTGGAGACATAACACTTTTTATAATTATCCAGAGCAATAATGAAATGTATAAAGTCGTCAAGAAAACAAAGAATTGATTTCCATTTGATAGTTTATGCTTGGAATCTGTATAACATATAAAAGGTAACAACATATTGTACACGTATAAGAATATAACACTATTACAATTCGTTTAAGGGAGACCACCTCTCTTGGAGATAGAATACAAGTTACCAGGAGTTACGATTCTTGACTATTATTTGAACCATCCCGTATGTAAGGGCCTTAGTGGAAGACAAACGTCGTCGTCTAGAATTAACAATATATAACATAATTTGAAAACAATGTGCCCAAAACTTAACTGACATGTTTATCAATGTATTCAGTTGAGAAAGTATAAAATCCGTACAGTACAAGATGAATGGGAAACAAAACGAAAATCACACGACATGCAAATTTCTCAGACTTGGCATTTTGTTGAAATTTTTAAATCAAATATTAAACAGTTTCTTGTAAAATAAATGTAAGGTTAAACTGTCAAATCTGTCCGCTGTTTCCGCATACTGGACGGTTGGTATGCGGTCTAACACTGCCATGATGTGCGGTTGCTAACGTTGTGGTCTAGAGATACGGGTAGTACACGCGACTTTACCCTGCTTATCTGAAGTTGTTTAAACTAAGTACGACTGTCTAATTGAACCCGACGTTTATAAAACTTGGACATAGACGCTTCCATTTGTGTCCTTAACTGTAGCTGCACTCAAGTGTTTTAGGTGTATCTTTCTATTCAACTATTAACAAAACGGTTGATTGTTTTAATTAATACAAGTCAGTTCAGTTGTTTTGCGATTAGGTAGACATATTAGATTAGGCAGTGGATACATCAATAACGAACATTTGATCTATTTAAAAAGGAATTTTAGAACGAGAAGTGATCTACATCGAACAAAAGGGATTTTTGTGGAACAAATGACTTGTAGTTAGTATCAGTGTCTTTAAATATTTTAATTACCATTTAACTTCTTGAAATTTCACTTACTATCACATTCAAACCAAATCTAAAACTCAGCGAAGAATGTAGTCGTTGGCTACTGTTGTGTGTTTTTGACACTCTATTGAAGTGGTTAAACTATGAAACTGGAAACCTAACCTTTGAGACACTTGCTTGGAATTACTCAAACGTGTTGAATTGTTAAGGCTGCACATATCACCAAAGAAGATGGCCCTAAAACACAAGGCTTCAAGACTAAGAGCTTTACTGATAGTTTTCAACGTTGTATTTTGGGTAAGTATTTTGTTATGATAATCATTTTTTTTCTTCTGACAGATGAGTTTCTTCTTCAAGAAAACGAGTTAAAAACATTGTAAAACTAAACCGTAAACAGGTCAGTATTTTTATAGTACGATTTATCAAGCTAAAATTTTGAGACAAACATTACAGAACAGTTTTTGTACCCGTGTTCCACATTAACTCTACTGTTGTACGATGAATAATAATTATTTTATAAATACCGAGGGTAAATTGATACGTATGTTAATTAAGAAATAAAACATCTGTACCCGTGGTTTATCGCGGTAATAAACCATGTGTACGAGTTCGAATGCGTATGCATTAAATCACGAGTGCGCTAGCACCAGAACGAGTACCCATGGTTTTTTACCGCGATAAAGCACGGATACAGATGTTTTATTTTGATTCTAACGCGACGGTACCTCTCCAATGTGCTGCACTCGTTTTTTTGGAAAGCGTATGTTGACAGGATGTCGTTTGGTTGACTGGTCCTTTGGATCCTAATAAAACATAATTTGAGACGCTTATAACACTAATAGCGTAACAGCGTCTGAATCAATGAACGCTTTCAGATATTTCAATGAGGCTCGATTCAACTTTTACGAAGACGATTTTGCAATGCATAACTTTTCCTAGTGTTTTTGCATCACTAATCACCTTTTAATTGTCTCAATATTTCGATTCATATAATTCGGCCTTGCAAGTTCTAATTGTAAACTACAGAACCAGCGTTAAAGATTAAGTGTCGCAGATCTCGGACAGTAATGTCCGAAATACTAAAAT
>ENA-OREC01000484-OREC01000484.1-marine-metagenome-genome-assembly--contig:-NODE-484-length-15658-cov-13.436493_pt1 | contig 15658 bp, 6 predicted proteins | sample MGYA00248626_ERZ508543 | MGnify/ENA primary metagenome ERZ508543 (study PRJEB26211, sample SAMN05518279) | marine metagenome | isolation source: Puget Sound, Washington, USA | host: Bankia setacea... | reverse complement strand
GGGTCCAACCCCCTCGGCTGTAACCGGTCTGCTGTATACACTGAGTGTCCAACCCACTCGGCTGTAACGGTCTGCTGTATACACTGAGTGTCCAGTAAAAAGTCGATAACCTCCTGCCAGGTAGATAGCCCCAGGCTATGATTACCAAGTAAAAAGTAGGGGCATATTCCAAGTAGTGTACGTTTTGGGTTACAGATATAGGCGTACATTTCAAAATAGGAAGTCTGCTTGTATTTTTTACGTAATTGCCGGAAATATTGGCACCAATGCCCGGGTAAGCCGGTAATCAAAATAAAATGCCGGTAATCTCCGGCACGGTCCCTGAGAAATGGCAGGCATGGGGATGGGACTCGGAGGGTAGAATATTATTCGATTTTAATGTTGCTTAATCTCAACACTTCTAACCTTGCACACTTACAAGAGACATGCGATGCACTTGCTCGACAGTCCGCTTCCTAGATAAGTTGGCATATTGAGCAAAGAGTCAGTGCATTTGTTTGAAGTGTATAGCGTGATTGATATTATAATATTCTTGCAACAATTTACCTATATTACGTTGCAAGATAGTTGCGTAATGACGATGATGATAATGGCGATGGTGATGATGACGATGGTAACACTACAGATGATAACGACTTACGAGCTACAGGGAAAGATGCTTTCAAAATCGATTTGATTAACTTCATGGTTATGAGGGTTGCTCTACAACGATGATGACGGTGATGATGATAGCGATCACGAGAATGGTATTGAGCGGAAGAGACGACAACCATACGAATTATTCGTCAATAAATCTAATTAAGACGACGACAGATGTAAGTTTGTGTTTTATACTAAGCCTTTCAAACATGGCGGGTGTTTCGTTGCAAGACAGGGGATGGTAATTTAATTATATTTTTGTTTGCTTAACTCTGACTTTCAATTGCCTTTGAGCTAGCAATCAATGTACCAATATTCCATCTATAGCAACACTGCATTGACAAATTGCTTGAGCTATTTATTGCCGTTATTCGAATGAATTATTTCATTTTCGGGACACGTCCTCTTTGAACTCTTGTCAACACACTTATTTCATTCAATGTTCAAGCAACGTGCATGTTACAGAAAGATTACTGATTGTATGAATCCGAAACAGGCACCAATAATTGTATCGTTTGACCATGTTACCTAATTGTACATTATGTTTTTAAAAAGCTGGCCATATCAAGATGTGTATTACATGCAAAATATGAAAGATACCGCTGAAAAGTGTACAGGACAAGTAACATTTTAGGACAATACAAAAGACATGATAGCAGTGGTACCATGAATGAAATGTGTTAAACCTGAGTTCTGTGATTACACACATCACCTCATTTCCTTATTATGCATTTACGAATAATTGCGCATTTTATAAGTGCTGTATTAAACCATTATAAGTGTTAACTTTGACGTTCAACTGCATTGTTGGTTCTGCACTACCCGGTATACATGAGCAGTCTTTATCAACTATATTTATGATCTGTCTTCTTTAGGCTGATACATCAATACTACTTTTAAGTATTTGATTGCCACCAGGGAAGTTGCAATAACAAAAGTAATGATTTTATTAATATAAAAATTGGTTGAGTAACAGCAATATAGTAGGTAACTTTAAAAGGTTTGGACCCTGTTTACAGAAGTCTCCATGAACTAGTTGGTTTGTTAGACAGTCTATGCAATGTTGGCGGTCTTGAGGCCAAAACTTGAAAACAAATTAGTTGGTTCAGTTAACATATAGGCAAACCACTAGCTACTTTTTATGCGGACCAATAAAAGTTTTCAGTCTTTCACAATCTCTGGTAAAAATGAATATATCATTTATTGCAGGTTCCTGTCAGAAGAAGGCATCACACAGTGCAGACAGAGTGGCAAATCAGATACTGACTCTATGGTCAAAGTAGCCTTAGATGTAAGTTCCAACTGAAATAACTTGAAACAAAGCCACTGCATTAGAGGCTATTACTTTGTAGTCTTTGTTTAGCTGCAGCAATTGTGTTTTAGTTGTCTTTGGAATAAACTCTTAAAACTTGAAATTAGGGTTGCATACCGGTACCCGGTTTTGGTAGAGTACCAAATAGTCACTTCAAAAAGTATCGGTAAAAAACGTTTCATAATATACCGGTTTCGATATCGATATCAGTCTATGCGAAAACTATTTTCATACCATAGGACATTTGACTGATAATTTCTAAATTTTTACCTGTCACGCCATTGAATATAGAGCAATATTTGACAAAAGTTACCTGTCATTGTGACAGGTAAACCCAAAACTTCTACCAGTCGCATACAAGTTTTGCCTGACATTGACCTGCGACAGACAAGGTTTCGCATGGACTGCGATATTTTTCACATTAAAACAGAAATTCAAATCTTATCCTGGATACACACAAAATAACGATGAAAATATAGAAAATTACATAGTTTTTACGCTAATAATAAAAAATCACGCCCGATATTTTACGGTTACACCGTGAACGCATTACAGTTAGCTTCGCACTATTAGAAACATATTTTAAAATGTTGTATGTTAGCATTCTAAAAATACAAACGGTCTAAGTACAAGCTAGCCTACTGCCTTGACAAGCAGAAGTTACTGTACTGTAAGGGAAGTAGATTTGCATGTAGTTAGGTACACGCGTTGTAAGATTTTTCATAAACTTGCATTAAAAACTTCTATAATGAATCGTTTAAAATATCATTAATATGAAATATAACGCACATATCTACTGTAAAGCTTGTGATTTCTTTACAGTTTAAAGACATTGCCTGCATTGTTAACCATCATTATCACGTTTTCCATATTTTATAAACAAAAGTTGCTCAATCGTCTTTCTATTACACATGATCCCCGATTGCGCAAGCATTGTATATTGAGTGACCTGTTGACACCGCCTCGGGGAAGATTAACTGGTGTCAAACTTGGCTAGGAAATACACAGGGAGTACGATTTTCACAGCTTGCATTGTGTATACCGCAATCGTCTGGTGACATGTTCACACACAGTATACTGGAAAAAATTTGGGAGTCCACGTTATATAGGACCACGTTATAATAGAGTCGCAGCCAAGAAAAAGACGTACCCAAATTTACTGATGTCTAAAGTTCAACTGACAAAATCCGCTATGTGTCTACGTTCGTTTCCATACGTACTCCTTTTACTTTGTTAATAAACATTAAACAATTTATTCATAACAAATGGTTATTGAATTATCTTCATCACTTAAAAATCTCGCTAGTATAATATAATGATATATTACTCTAACCTTGCAGATCATAGGTAGAAACCATTAAATTATTCGCTTGGTATCGGTATCGTTAAAAGTATCGTTTCGTTGGTATCGGTATCGGACCGTTTCGTCCTGAATGGTATGATCTAGGAAATAACAAGGCAGTTGCTTTATATAAGAATGTTTTGGTTATAACATGTAGACAATCTTAAATTTCTGGAAACAGTGCATTTGAATTTTTAGTCAGTCTGACTTGTTAATCAAGTTTCTACTACATTCAAAGATAACAAAAAGACCTTATGGTTTAAATAATGCTAAATGAAAAGTTCTACATTGATGTTCAAATCTGACGAGTTACCTTTTCATGTTTCTCATATTTCAGACTGACCTGAGAGAGATAGGGAAAGGCTGGCTACATGAGGATGTTGCAAGGGGAAAAGTAGACTGTGTAAGCATAGTCTTATCAAGTTGCTAATATATCAAGGCAGGACATTGTATTTGTAAATGAAGGTCGAAAGAGTGATGAAAGAAAATAAAAACTCAAGAATATAAGATAAATGTATGACTATGAAGCTCATACATAATTGTTCTTCAGCTCACCCAGGAAATCCATTGAATTTTGTACCAATAGACAATAATGTTTCCACTGTTGTAACATTTATTCAAACTGTACTTAGTGGAAAGACATTGTGTAGGTATAAAATAGAAAATAAGGGTCACTTAGCTCTCTGTTTTAGTTGTAAGATAATGTTAAATGTTTATGTACTCTTTAAACAGCAGGTTATAGTCTGAATACATGAAAAGTATGCGAACAAAACCCACAAACAAAATTACAAACTCTGATCAAGATTATTGACTTTTGAACTGACAACTTTCTGCAATGTCAACCAAATTCATCACTGGTATGTGCCATTAATATTCATTATCTGCTTTTGTTTAAACCCCTGTGTTATTGTTCAGGTACAAGGCCCGGGTGTACTACAGTTGATGAAGATTCGTAACGTCTCAGCACCCAAGAACAATGAAGAGTCCCAGGGTGCACCCAGACTCATGAAGTTTAGTCTCACGGACGGACAGATTATTTGCTCTGCAGTGGAAACAGAGGTCTTAAATGGCATAGGGTGAGTAGCTTACATGAATAAGCAAGGCACGAAAATTCTTAAAATCTCTACTTGCCATACTCGTAACATGCTATGGTGAAAACGAGAAAAATACATTTCCACTTTTAAATGTTCAAATCCTGCATCCTAAATCACTCTTCATGATGGGTAGGACTAGTAGAACATATGTGGATGTTTGTAGGATGTAACTCACAAAGCCAATTTCCAATATCAGTTGTTTACTAAATGAATACTAACAACATCCTCACAGTCTGAAAAGACACAATAAAACAATATTAAATATAATAACAATACAACAGGCTGAATCCTGTAATGATAAACATATATTTAAATTACAATTACATAATAACATCGAATATAGTTAAGTATGACTCCAGTGGTTGCTAATATCTAAAAACAATATACATTTACAACATATACATATACATTTACACACAACACATAACTTACCAAGTCTATGGGACTAACTGTTTAACTTTTTTCATACTGGTGTTGTTATTTAAATCTGGTAACATTCTGTAATAAAATTAGAAAGTGCATAAGAGTCATGCAGGTATTGAAATGTTATAAAGTTAATAGTTCAATTAGTATAGAATTTAGAGTAAAGTAACTGCCATCTTAGATTTCACAGAAAAGCACGCCACACTCAAAAGACCGAAATAAACAATAGAAACTTCTGTCAGAAATACAAAGAAGCATACAACCTAGAAACAATAAAGAACCATTACTAACCTTTCTAAATGTATTACAACTTTCCAAAAATCGACCTACCAAGAACAACGTTTTTACAGGTCTCTTCAATAGAAAAGCAATATCGTATCTGCTAAACATCCGTTGTTATAAAATGTCTAAGAAAATAAACTTACGGAAAGGAATAATCAAATTTCACGAAATGTATTTCAACAATCAAAATATAACGCAACCAATTTATTAATAAAAAATGACCCTGCCACAGTATCCACTTCTTAGAATACTAAATGTTTAATCATATCTAAATAAATCTTTGAGAAAATAATTGTTCAAAATATACAATGTATTATATTCAAGTAAAACTGTGAATAATTACTGGTTAGTGAATACCTAGTTATGCCTAAAAGCCAGTAGAAAGTGCACACCAAAGTAAATATGAGTAACATTAGTACCTTTTGTAATTAAAAGATGACAAGAAAATGGATAAAGCTATTTAAAACATCTTTGTTGCAATTTATATACCCCGTTCTGGCCAGTATGTAGGAATCTGTCTGTCCATATATCTTGTCCTCCTTAGTGGATGAACCAACGATCATGAAACTTTTCACAGTTGCAGTATACAACCTGAGGATATGCATGAAGGAGGATAATCGTGCTCTGAAATATTTCAAGGGAGATCATTATTAATATTGGACAGGGTTATCCTTTTGTGATTTAACTCACAGCTATAGTTAACTAAGCTATGATCTATTGTTTCAGTTTAAACACACCACCAGGCAGTAAGATTCTGTTAAAGATGACAGTCGATGTGGAACACGGTTTTCTGTTACTAAACAACAAAAACACTAAAAGTTTAGGAGGCAGAGTTGAAAAACTAGCAGAAGGGTGGGAACTAAAAAAGGTAAACTAAACTATTCTTTATTTATAAATCCTAGAACGTTTATTGTATCTATGGAATCTTTTGTTATCTTTGAGTCAGAATGCTCCAAGGCATGAACAATTGTTAGATCTACTTGTCCTGGTTAATCTTCAATTCTTGGTATGGTAAAGTCAAGAAATATACATTACAGATTTCAAAATATCAACTCGTCCTGCATCCAAAACCACTTGTCTGGACAATAAGTCAAGTGGAAGTTGCACTGCGCGCCATATTGGTTAAGATAAAAAACATGTGATTATCTGTAATTCCATCTTTCACTGCCACACAATAGTGATGCCCAAGTAATAGTTATACTTTGTCTATGAGTTTGGTACTTTCAAAGAATTAGAGTTTTAAGGACTTCAAATAATTAACTGGACAAAAACAGGTTCATGTATCTGTTTGACAAATATTGAAATAAAAAGCAAATACTCTTGTTGTGAGTGATCAGGAACTGTTCTCAGAATGTTGTTGAAATTGTAATAGTTTGTTTGTCCATAAGAAGAGTACAATTAACACAACCAAACTACAATCATTTTCATCTCTTTACAGAAACTTGCGAAACAACAGAGGTCCACATTCGTTGGAGATGGACCACCACTGTTTGTGCCATTCGGACAGAAAATTGCGAGTGATACTTACAAACCAGTGAAAAGAGGTAAACAATAAGAGGTTATCAATAAGTTTGACTTACAAAAATAAAAAATAAAAATGATGCTGCATTGAGAGTTTTTGAACAACAGCTTTCTGTTCTGATATCTGTACTGATGTAAAGAAATAGGAATTCATGCTATATGTATGCTCTTCATTGAAAATATTAAAATACTGACTGAACTATGATATAGATTGTGTAAAGAGCTAGATAATATATTAATGTAGTTACACTCAGATAACTAGTCAATTATGGAGAAATAAATATTTTCATGTATACAAACCTTGCTCAGCACTGGGAACTTTTCTTGAGATAAAATGCTGTACGCCACCATATCTATTTCACGCACTAACCCGACATTGTTTTCTCTCTTACCCAGACAACTTCAAATCATTAGAGACTACTAAAACAGAGAAGACAGAGAAGACCAAGGCAGAACAAGAAGAGTTTGAACAACAACGTAAAGCAACCATAGCAGAGGCTCTACAGGCTAAAGTAGAAGGACAGACAAAGAAGTTTGGTGGAAGTTCAAAGGTAAACCATTATTATTTTGTTAATTCACTTAAAACATTTTTTGGCAAAAATTGATTGTTTACCAAGAATTGTCCCAATCAGAATGTTTGCTCTTATATAGTAAGTATATTACCATGTTACTCCATAGAAGTATGACAGTTGTTTAATGAGAATCTGCAACATCTAAATTAGTTTCCTCTTTGAGGGATACCAAGTAGTAGATACCAAATTCCATAAAATTCTTACCTGTTGCTCTGAATAAGGAAACTATTGTCTTGCAATAACTTGTTTGTGCCAGTGTAAATTTTGAGATTTAATTATTGTACCTTCCCAGGTATCGGACCAGGATGTAGCAAAGATTATGGAGATGGGATTCAGAGCTGACGACGCTACTGCAGCCCTTAAACAAAACAATGGCAACTTTGAGGATGCCCTGGACTCCCTATTGAGACCAGGGCCGCGAGGTCGTGGTGCAGGGCCCGGTAGACAGATGAGCTTTGAATCAGACAGAGGTGATAGGGGTCGGGGTAGAAGGGACAGAAAGGAAGAGAATGGTGTTGGTAAGTCATTGCTCAAGTCCTTAACATTGTACAATAGAATTTCTTTGTAATAGGGTAACTGTACATTATAGAGCATTATTTGTTTGGAGTTATTGAGATAATTTGATTGTTTTTGTTTTTGCACATTGACACAAATAGATATAGCATGGAGACACCTTTGTAGGCATGTCAGTCTTATAGTGCTCTCTTAGCTCAGCACTGGTTGGTTCCAGGAACAGATTTGATTGTGGTTTAATAAACAAAAATTCTTCTGTCACAATCAAATTAGTGTATGAAATTAATTAGTAATACATGTAATCAAAGTTTCTATGAAAATGTTGTAAGGACAGGCTACTATATTATGCGTCAGTTGTTAAACCTGTCTTACTTTTATATTTATACCAGGAGGTGGTAGGGGTGGACGTAAGGGACGTGAGGAGGAGAGTAGTGACTTCGGTAGTAGACCGTCAGGGCCATCTACTCTGTTTGATTTCCTCAATGATAAAATACCTGAACCAAAAGGTAAGTTGGGATTGAAGTTGGATAATGAACAATTGTAAAATCAACTCAAACTGCATTACAGATGTTAATAATTCTTGGAAGTAGTTTCCTAAAATGTTACTTCTTGTTAGGTAAATATTATAAATTCTTTATATTTTGATTTGGAAACCAAGAAATTTATTTCCAACACATTTAAAATAATCCTTCAGCATCTTTTTTGTATAACATGACTTTCAGCTGACCAAAAATCCAAGTTCTTGCTGATATTAAATCTGTTGAATTTGAGGCATCCACATAGTAAACAAGTAATGTTGCCAAAAGTCTAAATAAGTCATGTTGCCAAAAGTCTAAATAAGTCATGTTGTCAAAAGTCTAAATAAGTCATGTTGCCAAAAGTCTAAATAAGTCATGTTGCCAAAAGTCTGACTGGTTGAGGTTCTTTGGCAGCTTTTTTTCTTCATAGTTTTAAATAATCAAAATGTACATTATACACCAGTTTGTCTTCTGTTAAAGATGTTTCTTATTTTAAGCCCAATTCATTGCTTTGTGACCTTTTGCAGCAGAAACTAAGACAACAAGAACCACGTCGGATCATAGTTTCAAAGAACCCCGAGAGCGGACAAGAAATAATTCTGACCATTCAAACTACAGTAAACACTCAGACAATGTGCCCCCGAGATTCTCTAATAAAGCCAAACAGGATTACCTAGGTCAACCACCCAGAGGTCAAGGTCGTGGTAACAATGAACGAGTTGAAAGGTCAAGGACAGCACCAACAGATAGAGGAGGTTACCATGACAACCGACATGTTGGAAATAGAAACCCTAGTGATAGAAACTTTGGAGATAGGAGTGATCGAGGAGATAGGAACAGAAATAGGGGAGAGAGTGGTAATACAGACAGACAGTTTACGGACGAACGCAAGGGAGGCGGTAGAGATTATACGGACGAACGCAAGGGAGGTAGTAGAGATTACAGAGGTGAAAATAGGGAGCCTCGACAACAAACCGATAAAAGGAATTACTCAGACAGTCAAAAAAGTGCCAACATTACAAAATCCAGTTCTAGTGCAACTAGTTCTACGAATCATAAACAAAATGAAAACAAAAGTGCCAATAGTTCTCAAACTAGAACAGACTCTAGTCGGGGGCAGAATTACGGAAAACCCAGTCAAGACGAAAATCAAAGTGCTGCAGGCTCTCAAACTAGAAACTATGATAGAAATGACACAAGGTCACAAAATATTCAGAAATGTCAAAGTTCACGACCTGAAAATCAAGGTTCACAAGGTAGACAGGATGTATATCCAAAGGGAGGTAATTCTCAAATGGCCAAGGGAGGCAACTTTCAGCAGAATAGTAACTATGTGCAAAATTATCCAACAAACACCAACTATGGAAATTATAACAACAATAATAGTGCTGTGAGTTCAAACGCTGGTCAGTTTATCCAACAACCTCCACCGGAATATGTATATGCAGAGGTACGTCATTTATGTCATTGCAAATTTTGTATTTTGAAAGTTCCATTTATGGGTATGGTTATATTGTATGACAGGTGATTTGTTTATCGGATTCTCATTTTGCAGACAATGGTTGAGATTCTAGTTTATGCAGGTATTCCCAAAAATGAGTAGAAATACCTTTTATAAAACTCCATTAAAACAATTGATTCAATTCTATTCAACTTCTATTGGTTATAACAAGTGTTGTATGATTGTGATTGATAAATGTTTTCAGCCACAACAAAGTCCTACATACGGTATCCAGCCTGGTGATACAGTAATGGCCAAGTACTGGGAAGATGGACTGGTGAGTAAATGTAGATCTATGAGTTTTATCGAGAGAGAGAGAGATTTTAGTTTTGCAAATGTGTTATTGGACATTTTGTTTGTGTAAGGATTTTTTAAACTGTTCTATGTGTAAATATAGTCACCATTTAATATTAAAGAAGAAGATGCTTATAGGGAAGGGCCACTTTCACATTCAAAGATCAACGCATCCAAAGTCTATCTAAGGATGGTGCGGAAATGTGTAATCTTTAAAAAGGCCATGTAGAGTCATGTATGCAAGCTCGCACATTTCTCAGTTAATTGTTGAAAACTGTTCATGACATAGTAGTTTGAATAAGAATAAAAGCATGATTGTACTGGCATTTATTGTGTTTAAGCTTCAGTTTTAAAAGTAAAAACATTTTGGAATACTTCAACTCATTTATTTACGTATTTTAGGTTTAAGAGTAAAAAATATTCATTTTATATATATATATATATATATATTGTTCAAACAATCTAAACTATATTTATTTGTTCTATTTGCAGTTTTATGAAGCCCAGGTTGATTTTGTGCCCCAGGGAATGCCTACATGTGTTGTGATGTTTACTGAGTACGGGAATAGAGAGGAAGTCTTACTGCAGGATATACGGCCAGTTCTACCTCAAATGGTTCGATACTTTTTGTTGCAATTTCTCGGTGATATTGTAATCTTTCAGTTACTTTTAGCAGTAACGTTTTAGCTGCCTCATCGATCTTTGAACTACCCTTGAACAATTCCGTTTTGTCTATATAGATGTCATTATCTATGTACCGAAACAGGTGATTTGTAACTCATCTTGCATTACAATCTTCTTCTTCTCGTTCGCCTAGCATCCTGCATTACAATGAATTAACTCCTCTTGGACACCATTTTCTAGTTGTCCTGCTGCAGTTGTAATTCGAAAATATGAGAATGTTGATGTCTTGCGGGCTGGTACCTTACTGATATGTTTTCCACTTTTTCGAATTTTTTAATCATCCTTTATAATGAGCTTTGATCTTCATTAATAGAACGGTAACAATGTTTCAACACAGAATTAAACAGCTTTAGACAATAAGCCTGTTTTTGTTTCCATTCTGTACAGATGCCGTCCCACAGTGGTGCAATGATGCCCCCAGATATGCGTCACCCTCCCCCACAGGTGTATTACGCCCCCCCTCCACCTCAAGTCTCCGCCCAAGCAGCCATGGAAGAAGTTATACAGGGTATCAATACAATGGAGTTTCGGCGAGGCGGAGGTGGACAGACCTATGGGAGAAAGGACTTAAACAGACCACAGCAGCAATACTACCAACCACCTGCTTCCAGAAGATAGTAGAGTGTGGGATTTTAGAGTTTGGGATATTTGTGTAGTAGGGCAGGAGCATTTAATCATTTCAGCAGACATCAATTCAACGGCAGTGAAATTAACCAGGAAATAACCGTCTTGAAAAGTGTGTTGCCATAACAACCATATTTTGATGTAACCTACCTGAAACATTCTCATTTTAATTAATAGGTAGATGTTTATACTGTTGGCGAACAAACTCATTTTTGCCATAGACTGAGATAGTAGGGCAATGGATTTTAGAATTGTGTTATACTTGATCAAAGGTTTATTTGTACAGAAAAACCAGCCATAGACCACCTTAATTGTACATATCAGTATATATTATCAAACATTGACTTATACAATTATGAAGGTGATATCGGAGATTTTTTTATTAATGTATTTTTCAGATTTCTCATTTTTTTAGTTTTGTGGTATTGTGAAGCAAACAGCTTTGAGTTATTGGAAACGTTTATCAGGGTTTTTTCTTTATAAAGACAACAGTGAAATCATTTACCCTACTACTTTTGAAGATTTTATGTCTGCAAATCAATGTTATTTTGAAACAGTTTTTTCCTAAACTCACTAGCTCAAAGCCTGCAGTTAGGTGATTTCGGCTGAGGGCTAGAAAAAAATTGTGATAGGCTAGTACATATTTGGGGATAAAATATGGCCAGATATGTTAAAAATATAAATAGGTGAAAATTATTGGAAATTTATCCCAAAAAAATCAACTTTGATAACAGCATTTTAGACAATATTTCAAACATGAGACTGGATGGTATTGTATTTCACCATCATTCTTCAGGCCACATTAATGCCACACATATAAATGTAATGCTTAGTAAGTTGTGTGAACTGAAATGATTATGGTAGTCTATTGGAATGATCTTTCATTGCTGAGGTAATCAATCTCTGTAGTAATGGAAAAATTCTCTCCTAGTTGTTTAGCTTTTTGGTTTCAATGTTAATAAGTACTGCACTAGTAAATTGGAAATAGTAAATGTACTTTTTACTTTTAACAAATTTTGTTGTAATTCTAGAGTAATATCAAAATGACACAACCAAAATCTAAATCATGTAAATTGCACTGAGGAATATTTTTGTTTGTTTATAATCTTTTATGTTAACGTAATGCTTTTGCTCCTTAGATCTGGGCTTGTTTCGTATACGTTTCAAGCTATTTTTGTTCATACATATAACTGCCAATTAGTTAATACATGTACCAATGCTTTAAAAGTGCTACACTGCTGATAGGTGTCTGTATAAAATATGTGTTCACAGTCTGAATAGTGAGTAACTTGTGCTGTTTATTGTGTAATATAAAACTGTAGTTGATGGTTGATGCGTTTCTGAAACTTTTTTTATTAAGAGAAACTGATTCAAATAAAATTACAGAAAGTTGTATGCCTGTTTACTGTGTAATCATTTATTTCCAAGGTCATGAATTATGTGGTTTTGGTAACACTTTTTATGGGAATTTAAATTTCTCGGATTTGGTTGTGTAAACTTAGGTGTACAATGGAGGTGGTATTTAAATTTGTTGACAGTTTTTTTATTTGTGAAATCTATAAAAAGTGCATGTAAATGAAATTATTGTTCACATATAGTTATAAACAGTGTTCTATTCAAGCCTTGATTTAATGAAAATACCTAACCGAAATGGGAGAGCACTCATGCAAATTTAAGAGTTGTCTCTTAAGAGAAAATAGGGGTAAAGACACTGCAGTACACCATGTCACATTTATTCTGCCATTAACCACTAATAACTTGTATTTCTATTTCATATATCCTGTACATATACATCTAGACCTTTGTATAACGTGTATAAACAATATTTGTGCAATCAATATTAACTGTTTTATGTATAATGTACAGAAAGATAAAAATGTTATTGTATTTTTTATCCATATTAGACTATTAGTTTTTTGTACTTGTTTATGTAACTATATAAAACAAAAACCAGTAGCTGTCGAGGTTTAGATACATTTAGAGCATTACAGTGAAATATTCGGTTATGTAATAAGTACAGTAATTAAATACTTTGGGTGAATCCTCTTATAGATTTATTCTTTACATGTTTTATAGGTAACCGTTTTATATTTAGTTTATACAGTGTTTATGCTTCTAATTTTGTGCTATGTTCTATTTATAGATTTGCTCTTGTCATGTTTAGTTGTTGTGATTGATATTTTTTCCACATGAGTTCTTCGTCTTCACCGTTAGATGTAGACTTGTTATATTTGTAGTCCCGTCAGGACGATGAACCGCACCGTCAGGCGTAGGTCGATGGCTGTTCCATGGAGTTTGTTTCCTAGTGAACTTTCTGTTGGCCAGGTGCTTTCTCTTTTGTGGAGAGGGCATGCCTGCAAGACATGGGCTGTGGTTTGTGCTTCCAGTCTGCAGGGGCAAAGTGCTGACTTTTCAATTCCAATCTTTTTCAAGTGGCTACGCAGTCTGCAGTGGCCTGTTCTTAGCCGGAGTATAATGGTCCACATGAGTGGTTTTTATGGGGAAAAATAACTGTTTTTGTATTCTTACATATTCATTTTGAAAACTAGTTCATATTTCAACAAAAAAAAAGGTTTTTGACTCTTATATAAATTAATATTGTGGTACCATACCTTTAACTTTAGAGTGGCTTTGAACTGTTTTAAGAGGGAGCAGCAGTTTTCAAAAAGGTTGTCTTAAATCATTTTGATTTTAGGGCTCACAAATGTGCTTGATGGCTTTTTAAGTGTTTGGTTTTTTTCTATTTTTGGAAGAACATTTTTTTAAACTAAAAACATTCATGCCTGAGTTGTCAGTAAAGTATGAAAAAAGTAGAGAGATACAAAATGTCACTCACATATTTTGCTTTCACAATTAATCTCAAACAGGTACTTTGTATTGCTATGGTCCCTATTTTTTATACAGACATTTTGTTGTTTTCAAAGTCCCACTTGCCACATCCTTCAGAAGTTAAGTGTAGATCCGCAAAACATATCTGCCTTATCAACTTCCTGTGAGGTCATTCATTTTCATTGGACATTGGTTTGCATTGATTCCCTTGATCAGCTTGACCATATGCAATTAAATGCCCTGGAAAACATAACATTTTATACCTACTTAAAATAAATAGTTTAAAAGTATAAAACAAAACCCTTGATTTAGACCACCTAGGAATTCACTAACATTACAACCTTCTCCTAGACCTCTGTTACGTTTTTCTTTTCAATTTTGACTCAGAAATTTAATTTAAACGAGATGCTAGAGTTTTGGAAGCATAAGTGAAATAACAACACTTAATATTGTAAATTTAAACTTGGGTTGTGAGTGTTATTGATTGATGTTATATGTTTGTATAAGAGAATCAGACACAATGTCTCATAGTGTATGTAGTTATGTATATACATTAAGAGGTGAAAGGAAAATCTCTGTAGGTAACACACAAAGAAGCAGAGAGTCATGCAGCATTCTACCATACTCATTTTATAAGGTCGAATTTGATTGGACATCGTGACACGATATCCAAATTTTAGATACCTTCTGTACTATCCCAAATATCAAAATTACAAGGAAGTTCCATATAACCGTATTCACATTCACATGTATTGAATTACCAAATACATCACTAAATTCTGTATGGAATGTCATATAAATTATCTGTTTCAAATGTTCCTTTTAAATTTTACTTTGACCTTTTATCCAGCGTTAGAACAAATGGTAAGCTATATTTTGAGACTGTACACATTACACAGATTGCAAGATTGGTCTTTCTGTTTCTTTGTATGATAAGCACATAGATTTACCTTGCTTTCACCTCTGCTAACATTGATGAAATGAAAGCATATATATTTCACTATTCTGTTTCCATGGCAACCACTATTAAGACAACTTTATGGAGGTTCTGAGGGGTAGTCTTAATAGCGGTACTTTATTGTATTTAAGTTTATTGCATGTATATTATAAGTTCCACTATTTAGACCTCTTGACATTATGTTAAGACCACTTTGTCAGTCCCGAGCATGGTCTTAGCAACAGGACTTCATTTTTAACCACCCATATTTAATATACAGTATTAAGACCACTGGACAAAACGACTGGTTCATTATTAAAAACCATTTTTTGACTGTCATCTAGGGGGTCTTAATAGCAGAATTTCATTGTATCTAACTATACTACATGTACAGTATGATTATTAGGTCCACTTACTATAAAACTAGGTCCACTTACTATAAAACCAGGTCCACTTACTATAAAACCAGGTCCACTTACTATAAAACCAACAACTATGTTTAGGACCTTAGGGTGGACTTATTAGATAAACTTCATTATTATCTAACCATACTGTATGTACATGATGTTGTAG
>ENA-OREC01000483-OREC01000483.1-marine-metagenome-genome-assembly--contig:-NODE-483-length-15667-cov-12.602373_pt1 | contig 15667 bp, 5 predicted proteins | sample MGYA00248626_ERZ508543 | MGnify/ENA primary metagenome ERZ508543 (study PRJEB26211, sample SAMN05518279) | marine metagenome | isolation source: Puget Sound, Washington, USA | host: Bankia setacea... | reverse complement strand
TGTGTTGATAAGAACAGTGTGTGTTGATAAGAACAGTGTGTGTTGATAAGAACAGTGTGTGTTGATAAGAACAGTGTGTGTTGGTAACAACCTAACAGTGTGTGTTGATAAGAACAGTGTGTGTTGATAAGAACAGTGTGTGTATGGTAACAACCTAACGGTTATTATAACATTTTTCAAGATAACTTCCTTATTTATGAGAACATAATTATATTGTTGTTAACATCCTCAATGTGTTTGATAACAACATAATATGCATATGTTGTAATAACAATATTTTACGATGGCACCATTATGCTTAGAATAAAATGTTATTTTTATGATAACTACATTATGTTCATAATAACAACAACACTATATGTGTGCGCTGTAATGAGAGATCACAATACCAATGGTAGACCAACAGTCAACACATGCTTGGACTTGGTTGATTCTTTGTTGCACAACTTCAAATGATACACATATGATATGAATAATAATGAACACACAGCAATGAAGACATCTAAACGGTTTGTGGATTTTATTGAGTCAGTGTTAATGCTAATGAGGTTTAACACACACACACATAAATATAATCAGCTGCACTGTCAAGGTTTGTAGTCATTCACACACCACTTTGAGCCACACAAAACATAAAACACACATTTAAGAAACATAGCACAATTCATTAGAGAATGCAAAATTAATAAAAGCAAACAAAAATTATCCATCAAAGTATGGAAATGTGAAGCAAATTGATCGGAGTAAAATATTTCTGTATTATTAGTGGAATTAAATAATCAAACCAGATGAAAATTAACTGACAACGAAAACTGTAAACAGGTGACTAATTTAACTAAATCAACTAGGAACAAATGAACAGGTAAAAGGGTAAGAAAGGCAGTTAGCATGTACTTAACAAAATACTTGTTTTAGAAGAAATAAAATGAAAAGACGAAATGTGAACATGAGAGTTTAGGAAATAAGCACTATTAACAAACAAAATGTCACCCACAATGTAAGTACTAAGCAAGCAATCAAAATTCATAAGAAAGCAAAGTTAAACAAAAGATAACAGAGATAACTTGAGATACAGGATATATTGTATTTTTGTGTTGTACGTTACACCCCCACCTTATGTAATGATCTTTCTATAGAATTCTATTCAAAGTACTCTGTGAAATGTTATAACTGTAACATGTATTCAGTACGTTAAAGGTTACAGAAATTTTAATCTGTTGTTTGAATAACAAATCATTGAATTGTTCGATCTAAAGGTACCTCTGGTAGCAACTTCCTGCTTTCAGCTTTTTCAACAATTTAATAAAAAAAGTAAACATTACAATTTAATGCCTAAAAGCTTTGAACATGAAAGTTAGAAACACATCACATTTATCTTTTTGATGTCAGTAGATATTTTCTTCCTTCTTTAATAAGTTATAGAGTTAAATATTTCTTAACTTAGATCACTTCTTAAGTATTAAGACTAGTCTTTGTGTTTTACATTATATTATCTTTATAGTGATTTTAATTAATAAAACTTGGTCAAAGGGAGCTAATTCAGTGAGCTGGTGCTATTTTGCCAAGGGAGACAACTGTTGCTGTTTTTCAAAGTCTTTTCGTTGGTACTTGTAAGGGTATTATAGCTGAACATTACATTGTGTTTAGTCTGGTATACATTACAGCTTCACAACTAGGATGAGATAAATACTACACAACTGTCATTAGTAAAGAGGAATCATGTAACAAAATATTTCACCTTTCATATTGCTTTTCTTACAAGCAAGGACAACAATATTTTTGTGTTAACATTTTCAAACTGAAAGTAAGTACATCATGTGAAGAGAAATAATCACAACATTTAATGTGGCAAGAAATGAATGCAGACATGCTACTATTTTTTATGTCAGAATACAACTCATGAAGTGAAATTATTTGCAGAATTTGAATTTATTTCAGCACGACAAGAGCATTCAAAGCTGTTCTTTAGAATCATAAGCTGTGTCAAACCCACGAACATAAATGGTACAAAAGCTTCTCTTACACTTAACTTAGAAATATGTGCCCAATTTTAAATCAATGACTTTGGTGCAATCTTAAAGGTCATTTACAGTCCCAAACATTACTTCTGAGCAATGCTGCATTTACACACTATCGTTTTATGAATTCATACTAGAACTGTTTTACACACAATCAAACACTATAAATATTGCGAGTCCATCAATTACGTGTACATCATTTCTGCCATGGATGACATCTTCTTTGGGATATGAACAAGATCCTCAAAATAGCCAGCTAGTTCTTCCACGCTAGTATCATCTAACCTAGCACCTTCTGACTGTCTCAGCTCCTTACCACAATCACTGTAACTGTTTCTAAACCGCTCATTTTCCAGTACTTGCTCTCTTCTACGCTTAGCCCCCTGTGCACGGTAATCATGAAACTCTATTGTTGTACACACTGCAGAGGTCACAGGGTCAGGTTGTTGAGCAGACACTAATGAACTGAAATCTGGAGACTCATTCTCACAATGCTTAGCACCAAACAATGTCACAGGGGCACTATGTTCAAACTTCGGACTAGCAGGCTTAGCAATGACCAGGTTAGGTTTGCAGGATAATTTTGATTCAGAAAATTTCGTGGTTTTAAAAATCTTCAATCTTGCTGCCCTAATCAACTGTTTTGTATCTTTCTCTGAATGGTGAAGCTTGAGTTTAGCCTCCCGTATAATTGGCCTATGCTGTACTGAAGTGTTTGCATAGTTAAAGCGTTTCTTTGTCTTAAGTCTCAACTCACTACATCGGCAGGATCGCTTTCTACAGTCCTCCGCGTCAAATGAGAGTTTTTCTATTGAGCTAAGAAAGTCTTGTGGGTATGGTTCCATTCTGGCAGATGAACTGGCTGACGTATGCTTTAGGGAAAGCTTTCCTGTCTGACTAACAACAGATGCAGATGAAGTATCAGAACTCCTGGAAGAAGAGAAATGTAATTGTACTTATGCATTCATATGTTTTCTTATGTTTAAGTCTAAGTTTAAACAGTAAAGTAAAAGAATCACAATGCACACTGTGGAAAACATTTACATGAGCTTTGGCTAAAATATAACACTTCGGGTTTGACAAGAGAATATTCCAAAGTTAAATGACAAGCTGGGAACAGTATTTTTTCTAATTTTTGAAAAAAGGGTAGAAAATAGTTGAAAAATGCTGTTTTTACCAGGAAAGAGCACTGTTAAAGGTACATATACAGTTAGTGAGACACAGCTGTTTTCAATGTTTTCATTTTAATGTTACCTTTGCCACAAATCTGTCAGATGTTTAACATCACTTGCTGATCGCCCGAAGTCCCTGCAAAGGAAACAATTGTTATAAAATACAGGAGGAGAACATTTTGACAGTTCTACATAGTTGCATTGAACACTGTAAAAAGATCTACTGTAAAAACAAATCAGTTGGATCTTAAGAATCATTACTTTAAATTCTTAAAGTGGAATAATGGAATATGTATGCCCAATGATGGTTTCAACATAGAACTGTGTGTACACTATTTGTAAGAATGGTTTAATCCTTACCTTACAGTGTCCACATGGAGCTTTGTAAAGGCAGAAGGGAGCTCAGTGTTGTTGCAATCTTTCTGCCCAGTCGTCTCACCACCCATTCTGGTGCTATACAACGTTTCTTACCTTTTACCTCTGGAAAATAAAATATATGTAATGTATTACAATTATCATTTAGATATGAAAGGGCAGCATGTTAGGATCAAGTGCACAACTGCACTAGCCTTAAACGTGTATTTCAGGTAAAAAGTATTGGGGTACACTCAAAATAATGGTAAATGGTCATCTTGGCCAACTTAGTCTAAGCCTGGTCAGACTCTGCCGATACGACTCGGCCGACTTTTGAAGTGCAATGAATAGGCAAAGTTGTTCACTGGCTAACTTTTGAAGTACCATTAGACATATTAAAGAATGGGATAGAAGTCCTCCTTTTAATAGTAATGAATAGGTGAAGAAATTCACACATGCAGCATATTGAAACTCTTTATCAGCACCTTTGATGTACAACATGAATGAAATTGCCAATTCATTTCAAAAGAGTCGGTTCGGGCCGAGTTTTTGGTGAAACAAGTCTGACCGAGTCGAGTTTGTAAGTGGGCTGAGTAGGATCTAGCTGAAACTGTAAGTTGGTTGAGTTAACCCTGAATCCAAAGTTTCAGTCTTCGTATTAGATTTTTCAAAGCACTAGCCCGGGCTAGTGACTTGGAAAAACCACTAGCACGAATGAAATTTTACTAGCCCAAAATAAAACTGTTGTAAGTGACTGTGAGTGTATACTGGTGCTGTTTTTTCTTGTCATGTCATTATACAAATGAATTATAAACACAGAAAGCTGTTTCCTGATGTTTAATCTCTCTCATAATCCATCAACAATAAAAAAAAAATCCGACATATCGCAGTCACTGTCAACTTATCTAACATCGATTCCAGTCATCTAACCTTATCAATGCAGCGTAATGCTTATTCTGACATTCTATCTATCTATTTTCAAATAATGTCAAGCCCCTCTTGGGGACCTAGACATATGCAGCATCAGCGCGTCAAGCTGCAGGAATATTAGTAAAACTAAAAACGAAGAAAGGGGCAGGACTCCAAGAAAACATTTTTCATGGACAAACCTAGGGCCTGTGGCCTCTGAAAAATGGAAAATCTCCTCATATCAATGATTTGCTAGTAAACAAACTCCAATTAGGTGAGTCTGATATCATTTAAGAACAGTAGTCTGTTATCCAAGAAGAAATGTTGAGTTGATCATGGGCCGAATCAAATGTAAACAATCTGTCATTTTACTCTCTACGATGCATTAATTAAAAAGTGTGAGCAGTTGTGTATCTTTAACTCTATACAAACAATCTATCGACATTAAGGCCATCTCGTTATCACCAATCAGTAAGATTAACGTAGACCTTAATCACCCTGATGTTGATAAACTAAGTTGTTTATACAGCATAGCATGATTTCCAAATGCGCTAATTGTTAATCCCCGACCCACTTGTTTTTACAGTTAGAGCTTTAAGCTTAGTTATAGCTAGAATCATGGACCTGTCAAATTGTATAATATGCAGTCTCTATCAGATAGTTAGAGACGGTGTGTATCTCTCTTATCTAAACACACACAAAGCTTATTTAGGACAGGCCCAGTGAGCTGCAACCTTGTAAAATCAGAGGGGCCCGAAGTTGATTTTGACAGGCCCCAGGCGTCGGGTCCACCAGTTCTTGGAGCCCTGAGGGGGATGTAACCAATATAAAAATAAAACAATTAAAAATAGAAGTTAGGTTTAACAGTAAAAGTATGGTGATTTTCTATGTTGAGACATGATCAATCTTGCAGACTGCTTGGTTGAACTGCTCCAAGGTGGAGCAGACCACAGCTTTCAGTGAGAGGTTGTTCCAGTGAAATACAGCTCTTGGAAAGCATGAAAAATTGTAATAATCAGTTGCAGCAGTTATCAGCCTGTAGGACAACGGGTCATAATGTCGAGAGGGTCTTACAAGTGCGATAAGAAAGTTAGAAAAGGGAATGGCAATTAGATTATGAGTGATTTTATACATAAGAGAGAGTTTATTGTCTATTCTCCATTTGTACATGTGTAGGGACTGCATCATTTCTGTGAGCTACCTCATTCTAAAGTTAAAGTCACACATGTTTTAGATTTTGTTAACAAACGACGAAATAAAATGCTCATAGTAATGAACAGTTGAAATGATTAATAGATCGTTTATTCGTTACAGGTCTTCTAGAATTTACTGGTCAGTCATCAACACATTTCCCACCTCTTACATAATGACGTCCAACAAGAAATAATCACGTTAACAGTCCCGTATCATTACTATTATCAATACTGGGTAGACTACTGCATCTACAGAAATACAACTCACGTGTCCGCTGGTGTTGTTTTTGGCGTTACATCAAATAAATAACAAAAATTCGCTGTCAACAACGGCCATGTTGGAAGTTTTGTGACGTCATTTAAAATGAGACAGCGAATCTCCCTTTCGTGTTTTATTTCGATAAATTTATTTTTTCTTTATACTGGATAGCGATACTAGTTACCTTTAATCAGTGATAAACGCATACGTTTCGATAGAAGAAAATAAATATATGAATAAAATGCATCTATATTAAGGCTTGATTCTACTGTTCAATAGTTCTATTATTTTGATTGTTATACATAAATTATATAGACAAGAGTTTGGATTCAATCAAAAACTGTAGTTGTATACCGAATTTAATAATATAACCAATCTGGCACAACTCAATAATCATATGATGCCCTGTAGCATGATCATAGTTATCGGGTTGTGTGTGTACTGTTTAGATGTTGCAGTTCTAACATAATCTGTATACTATACATTCTCTGTAGGAAAATAGTTAGTTAGAACACATGTTTGTGGTTCTGGAAGTGACAAATCCATAGCGCATTTAATCTCATGCCTAAAATAAGTGGTACACTTATTAAAACAATTAAGAACATTGCAATATAGCTGTTTCTAAATAAAACGTTAAGACTGTTAGTACATGTCTTAGTGACAGCAGTTAATGAAAGAACTCAAAATGTATACATAGTACGTGTATATCGCTAAATAACAAAGTAAATTATACATAATTTAGAAATTAATAAATAAAATGCTGTCGTTTTCCTATATAACCAAACTGTTTACAGATGAAACGTACTGTACATAGAGGGGCCGATTTCATTATTGAAGTAGCGTACCACTAGGTGATTGGGATTTCATCAGAATTTGAAATATCTGAACATTATTTCTTCCGGTGTAACAGATTTGTTGCTCAACACGTTGAATTATTGACAGCCACTCGTACAGTTCATTCTATAAATGCTCACCGTTTACTGTATGGTAATTCACAACTTTTATCGGAATTGAACATCATGCGTGTAGATGACGTGCACAAATACATCAAAAGCACAATCTGTTTTAACCACTGTTAAATAAATGCGAAGCCTATGTCAATCACTGTGTCTGCCGTCCACCATGATCATACAATATAACTGTATTTACTATGTCATTTATATACATACAGCTCAACTTTATATTTTAACCCATCATACTTTACATGTGTATGTGTGTAACGCATGTAGGAGAGACTTATTTACTAAGTTTTTGAACTTGTTGTTCGACACTTATTGCAATTTACGTGTGTTATGACGCGTGTTTGTGTAAGCGCATTTAGTAATACTTTGCAATAAAAATATGCCAAAACAAGCACTTTAGAAAATAACGTTAAAATAATGCTAACATTAAATGGTGAATTAATACCCACTTGAATGGAAATATTAACATTTCAGATACTTTAAAATCTGTGAATATACATTGCTTCAAATAGTAGTTACATGTGTTCTCAAATTGCTGAGCTACCATGCCAATATATACGCTTATAAGTGCTGAAGTCCAAAGATTCAAAAAGTGTGTACGTGTTAATTTTGAACATTGTTCTGACAGCTTGTAGAACGCTAAATATTTAATCAAGTGCTACAAAAGTACTCCAAAACTGGTGACGTATTACACATTCGACGTCAGCATGAAGAATATCGTGTACTGATATTTAGTAGTTTTGGCCATATTTTTGTCTGCATACGCCCATTCAATACACTATTTGCACGATTATCAGAATGGAAATCATGGAGGTTGTGTCACCCACGGTAGCCGTGCCCGTACTTTGCGTCCTTGTGTGCGCATTTCTAGTTTTTGCGTTCGGCTTCAAATCTCCGGCACAGCCACCGAGTTTTGATGTCTTTGAGGACGAAGGAAGGAAGAAGAAAGGGAAAAAGTCCAAGGTTGTTAATAGTTTGTAAACTTATATTTCACATGTATATGTGATGCTTGGAAATTGATGTGATATGAATATTTTCTTAATTATGCAATGAAGTAATTGTAAATCACAAGTACTGAAGTAGATTACATATTGACTACTGTTTGAGTGTAATACAGCAAATGAAACAATAAAAATGGTAATTTGAGTAATTTCTCTAAACCTTTTGAAATTGAAAATAAGTAAAGAATTGTTACCCCAAGCAACCCACACATGAGTGCAGTACAATGTTCCATTTGGCTGTTTAGACCATTTATGGACAGAAGTCTTTCAAAGTGGTACACATTGTACATGGCTCACACTGGTATTGTACACTAAGCTCACACTGGTATTGTACACTAAGCTCACACTGGTATTGTACACATTGTCTGCAATTCAGCTGAAATACAGGACATGTTCTTTTGTGAACTTCTCATGCAACAAAGAAAGCTTTCATGGTGGCCATCACACAATTTATAATACAGATCTATATACTACACAATAAATTAAGTTAAATTGTGCCATTTTAATAAATGAATAATTGTTTTCAGGGAAGTAAAGGTCAAAGTAATGGTCATGTAGTGAGTCCAGGAGGTGACAGTACCTCCAGTACCAGCAGTAAACCAGCTGCAGCTTCTCCCAAAGCTTCGAAACAAGCAGCTAAATCTCCAGCACCAGCAACCAAATCCAAACCAGCACCAGTTGTTGCAGAGCCTACCAAGAAGGTATCTCTCAACTATATACTATAACTTTTTTTGCTAAATATATTATTTGAATAGGCACTTTTTAGCCATAGGTTCCAACAATAAGTGAATAACCAAGACATTAAGAAACAGCAAGATAACTCAATGTAAATAAATTAAACACTCACACTTTTTTTCAGACAAGCCCGGAAAAAAAATCAATTTTACAAATTCTCATATCAAGATTTTACAAACTCTCATTTTGGTGAGGCTGTTATCATTTAAGAACAGTAATCCGTAATCCAAGAAGAAATGTTGAGTTGACCATGGGCCGAATCAAATGTAAACAATCTACATCATTTTACTCTCTACGATGCATTAATTAACAAGAGCGAGCAGGTGTGCATGCTTCAACTCTATACACACAATCTATCGACAGTAAGGCCATCTCGTTGTCACCCATCAGCAAGATTACTGCAGAACCTTAATTGCCCTGAAGTTGATAAACTAATTGTTTGTACAACATAGCATGGTTTCCAAATGCGATAACTGTTAATCCCCCACCCACTTGTTTTCACAGTTAGAGCTACCACATGTGTTTATAGTAACTCACTAGACTGGGTTATTGATTTTACTGCCCACTTCACGCTAAGGTATAGCGAGAATCATGGACCCGTCAAATTAAATAATATGCAGTTGCTATCAGATAGTTAGGGACTATTTGTATCTCTCTTATCTAAGGGGTTGCCTGATAGTTAGGGACTGTGTGTATCTCTCTTATCGAAACACTCACAAATCTTATTTTGGACCCGAAGGGCTGCAACCTTGTAAAATTAAAGGGGCCCGAAATTGATTTTGACAGGCCCCCGGCGTCGGGCCCCCAAGTTCTTGGAGTTCTGACTCTTATACAATTATCAATTAATATGTGAACCTTTTTAATATCCTTGTAAATAAGAGTTAAACTAAAGGTGGTAACACTGTAACAGTGTTGCATATGATTAAACTCTGTTCTGTACTTTTTAGGTCAAGAAGCAGAAAGAAGAAGCAGTTAAGCCTGTTGTTAAGAAAGTAGTTCAACCAGGTAAAACAGTTACACCCATATAAACATTATATATTTTTACTGTACTTTAGGGTATCAAATCGTCTTGAGGTTTGAGTTTCTTTGTAAACTGGATTGTTGCTGGTAGTGGTATTCTAGTCAAAGTCTAAGATTTTAAGGTTTTGTCAGTGAATCAAACCACGGTGTCGAAAAAATCCTGAATTTCAAAACAATCAGTACTTCATTTGAAGAGGAATAACTGAGAATGCCAAAATTATTGAATTTCTATGAATGATTTTTTTATTATTATGTTTGTTAGCGCTTTCTATTGAGTCAATTAACTTATAATTTATGGAAACTTTTTTGTAAAAGTTATTGAGAGGTATTTACATAAAAAATGCATTACTCTTCTTCCATCCACAATACGGCAATACTTTAAAAAGTATCATGAGTGTGTGTATGTATATAATTTGAGTAAATACTATTAACAATTGACAATTTATATCTATTTTCCTTAGAAACTGATTTAAAAGGCTGGTCCACTGTTCCCATGAAAGACAAGAAGACAAAGAAAACAGAGAATGAAAATCTGCGCTCAAAAGAGAAACGCGACTCCCCTGTGAAGGAAAAACGAGCTTCCCCTGTGAAGGAGAAACGAGATTCCCCAGTGAAGGAGAAGCCAGTTGTAGTGAAAGTAGAGCCACTTGTAGTGAAGGAGGAGCCAGTTGTGGTGAAGGTGGAGCCTGTTGTGACAGCAAGTGTGAAAGCTACAACAGAGGCTCCACCATCACCAATGGATCAGAAAAACAAGAAGAAAAAGGAGAAGAAAGCCAAGAAGGTAAGCTTTGAACTGACTAACAAAAACAAAAACAAACATTTCTAAGCATTTTTAGTATCCCTTCTATACTGTTAGACTAAGTGTCATATAGGTAATACTTTGTTATTGCAGCAAAAATCTTGGAAGTGTATAATCCTCTTATGTCTGCTCATTTTATCCCTAGTACGAAGTTGAGTGTTTCTTTTGTTGTAGATGCAAAAACTTTCATGTTGAAGTGATTTGAACAGAAGGGTTAAGTTTAAAACTAGCCTCATTTGATGACTGAATGCAGAAGTCGAACTACTCATAGGAAGACATTCCATGGTTTGGATATACAATATCTAACTATCACATCAATTATGTTAGATACATAGTTGTAGGGAAATAGTAGATACATCATCATCTTAGTAGATACATCATCATCTTTGCAGATTTCAAAATAAATTGAGCTGTATGCTCTAGCCCTGTTTAAATGTTAGAGTATGTCTAACTCTGTGTTTATATCTGCATTGAAGGGTAAAGCAGAGGAGATCTTAGAAGAGGTGCCAGTGGTTGTGGAAGAGACTAAACCAGTTGTTACAAAACCAGCCACCCCTGTTAAAGTCGTGGCCCCACCTGAACCTGTAGAGGCCAGTATAGAACTTCAAATCATGGTAAGCTATATATTAAAATCCTACACTTTTTATTCACCTAATAAGTGTTTATTTGATAAGACTTAAACCACGGGTAAACAGTAAAATCAAGGTTAGAAATTTACTTTGCTTATTTGTATTGCCAACATTTTTCGATCTTACTTAACCTTAAATCTTCATGAAATTTTCAGCAAAAAAAGATTCCAGAACTTTACAGAAAATTGTAATTGACTTGTAAAAACTGTCCCATTTACATAATTAGTTTTAACAGAACCTTTGGGGATGTCTAAATGTAAGGAATAAAACAAAATCTTAATAGATTACTTTTATGTAAAGAAATGTATACAGTTCAGTCGAGAAATGAAAACCACCTAAAATTGAGACTGGATTGCTATTTTTACATCCTGTATATACAGTGAAACCCTTCTAATCTGAATGACCCTCTATATTGGTATTCCCTCTGTAGGAAACATGGCTTCTGGTAGCAAATTTACTTTTTCCTATATAAATAACAAATGGAACATTTTGTCTGGTTGTCCGGTTGAGCTTGCTTTCACTGTTTGTGTTTTAGTTTCGAACCGCTTTTTCTTTCGATTTTGTCTATCTGTTTGTCCTCTGTTAATGATTTATATTTGTAACAGGAATGGTTCCTTAACTTCACTGTAAAAAGAAGTCTACTGGCAACTTGTACATCTGTCTAATTTTCTAGGATGCCATGGAAACAACTGTGGAACAGGATAGCCCAGCCAGTGATAAACGTAAAAATAAGAAGAAAAAGAAGCCAGCCTTGATTGAGGATGATTTTGTTATACCTGAATCTGCCATGGCATCCGCCAAACCAACCAACCAAGAACTGGCTGAAAATACAGAGGCTCTCACAGTTCAAAGTTCAAAAAAGAAGAATAAGAAAGACAGAAATAAAAGAACTGAAGAGGTAGGTAGTTGTCGAGAGTGAAGAGTACCAGGAGATACAGCCTCTATTCTAGTTTTTGTCTAGTGATTAAATTGGTTGCAAGTTAGATTATGTTAAACTGGCCATTGGTTGAAGAAGGCAGTTTTAACTGTGGTCACCAGGTTGAACAGGTGAATTTCCTCTAGGTACTCTTGGTTTCCTCCTACACAAATACCACACAAACACAAACTTTGGTGCCAACCAGAGTGATTTGTATGAGTTGCATAGCTTGTTTTGTATTTCTTTGTAAACAGTTTTATAAAATTTAACTTTAAGTACTAAACATTTTTTACAAAGTTAAAGAAATTAATTGGTGTCTTTATTGCAATAATAATGTTTGTCAGTCGTGAGTTCGAGTCCCATCAAAGGCCCCCGTTGTTTCCTTGAGCTAGAAACTACTCTAATTGCTTAGTACTGGTTGGTTCCAGGAACGGATTCGAGTCTGATTTTCATAACCAAAAATCTGCTTGTTTCACAATCAAACTAAAATAAATGAGTATAAACTAATGTGGAAAAGTGTGACACTGAGGCATAACATACAAGCAACGTCGACTTCTCACACTGTATATACAATGTATATAAAAAAAATTAAAAACTGTATATTAACAAACCCCACCTGTATTTGTATTGCAGGCAGTAGAGGTGAAGAGTGAGGTGGTTAGTAGCAAAGTAGATTCTAGTCTTTTACAATCATCTGTCTCCAGTGTTCAGCCAAAAGCAGGCAAAGCCACAAAAAAAGGTGAGAACAAAAGTCTTGTTTTATCTGTGCCACTCAAGCAAATTGTTTTTGAAAAGTTGGGTTAAAAGAAATGGTAAGAAATGTGCTCTCCTTCATTTTTTACTTTTGTACAGTTTATATTATTTCGACAAGTAATAAATATTTATAAAGCTTATACTGACCGACAGCAAACTAATGACAAAGTGCACACTGTTTATGTATTGTTCATTTGTTGGCATCAATCTCTGCGGTGTGCCTACCATTAGTTCATTAAAATGAAGACTACAAAAAGTACTTATTTCAGAATCTGAGGTTGTAGCAGCCAGTAAAGGGCCAGAGGTGACAGAGAAAGGAGATGCTCCAACTATAGGAGGGGGTGCTGGGGCCTCATTCGATGAGTTGGGTGGTGTGACTGGTAAGTTTGTAGAATACATGCAGAAAATTCAGTTTGTTTACGTAAATCATGCTCGAATCCGTTTCAGGAACCAACCAGTACTAAGCAATGAGGGTAAAGTCTCTTGTTCAAGGAAACAATGGTGGGAGCCTTTGGTGATGCTCAAACTCACGACTGACCGATTAAGAGTCAGACACTCTACCCACTGCCTCACTCGCACCTCCAATTACATTATTGGTTTATTTTAATTGCTGATATACGATGCTGGATGGGGATTTACTCATTCTTGTTATATCCTAGACAAATTCATTTTCTAGCTTTAAAATGAAGTCTGTTATTATACTAGATAAATATTGAGGATATAGGACAGGTGTTAATTGTAGTGTTAGTCATTTCTTTTATTTCTTCATAATCATTACAGAATCCTGGGAAGAAGCCAAGCCAAAGAGTAAAAAGAAGAAAGCCAGGAGGGCCGATTAGTGCACAACAGTAACACAAGAAATATAATTATTTTTATATATTTTAATGGCTCATTTTTTGGGCCACCCCTGGGTCCAGGTCAGGATATATTTTGTGATATATTTAGATGTTAATTTATGAAAGAACTACCCGTCAGTCTATGATTTGATGATTACATGTATTAGGGTATTACCACTGTTGCATGCTGTATGTTGCTGATGTATAGACAAGCGACTTAAAACGACAGGTTTGCTGATTTTTACGGGGATCACACGAGAATGAGAGGGGTCAGATTACCATGACAGGGAATTCTGAGCCCCTTGCACTGGTAGTGGATCGACAATTATGCGACACAAATCTTGTCTGACTGTATCATCCTATCAATGTCAATGTGGTGATGGAAGCTGTGCTAGTGCTGTTAGTTGGTTCAATACGGTATGTGTATAAGGTGAAGTAAGAGTGAATTCTAGTATGATAGCTCTGTTAGTAGACTTGGTATTTGTATATGTTATGAGACTAGATGAGTTTGTGTATATTAACAGTCTTTATGTTTCACAAATATTACAATTGTACACTCCAGCATCATTATTATATTAGTTTGTGATGTCTGCATATATGTACAGTAGAAGGTAGACAAAAAAGGGCCATGTTTGAAATAACAATGGGTTATACTATGTAAAAATATGATTTGTTTATTGGTGAAAAACTTGTGCAATTCGAATGCAAGTTCAGATTATATTAAAGCTTTAAAATGATGAGATAAATAAATGTTCATTGTTTGTAAAACCTTGTTTACTATATATATGTTGAGAAGAATAATTTGGTGGATTATGATCACTACTTTACTACTTACATATATATACTTCTGCTATTTCAATTTTAAGACTGAGCTTCTTAAATGGCATACTATGCTTAAAAACTGAACCAAAGCTTTCAAATTTCTACAAATACTCCGTTCAATTACTTAGCCATACGGGATCCTAATCTGTCCTTAGGCATAAGTGTTTTTGGTCCAAGTATACACGGATAGTGGCCAAGTTACCTGATTTAACCACATAAGTGAACGACTGTTGGAAACGTTTGTTATATCAACTTAAATCGTCAATTGGAGTAGAATACGGTGCCAGTGTGAGGTCAGTGTTGCTTGAGAACCCAAAGCTTCAAAATGCTGAAGTCTTCCAAATATGACTAACACTCACATGTTCCAGTTGCCATCTTTTTAGAACTTATTCACTAATTTAACTTTGACAAATGTAGTTGATGCTCAGGCAATTTAAGGTGTGATTTACTTGTATCAAACAGAATGTGTATACTTTTATCATCGACAAACTACTGTCTCTTTAGAGGATTGTTTGAGATTTTATATTGTTACATGTATAAAGTTTCAGAGCCTAAAAGGACAATTTCTGACTGGTTTTAACAACAATACAGGGCACAAAAAGTTCACTTGTCCTATCTCTAAGATGTGGATAAGAAGTAGAAATGGTGAAACCTGTAATGCATTGTTCTTGTTTTTTTTAACACACCCATGATAAGCAGGCCGAGCAGAGATTTTAAAAAATATTTGTGCACTTTAATAGTCTTGTGTAGAAGTGTGCCACTCAATTAGAGATCATTTACTTGATAAAAGAAATTGTTAAAGTGTAACATGGATGTAAGAATAGATGGATATTGGATACATGTAAGCCATTGAATTGATTCATCCTAAACCATGTAATTGTACCTGTATGTATGTTCACTTTTGAGTAGATATTGTTTTGGGGTATTTGTTTAATACAAGGTGCTATATTGAGACATAACTACTGCAAGATGTGTACACGTGTGGACCCTAGAGTATATTGTACTGTCACCATCAAACATTGTTTTATACACTTAACATGTAATAAGAGTATTGATTGACATAAAAACTTTCACAGATTTTATAGATTTAATTCATGACGACAAATAATACATGTTAACCTATTTTGGTATATCTGTCTGCTTATGAAAGTGTCTGCATAGTATTTGTAGCATTTTATATTGTGTTTTCTTAAACACAAACTCCAACTGGTCTCATAGATTTCCTTAAACGTTTGGCTTTCTGATTGGTCTCTAATTCTTAAAACTTAAATTTTCTTCTGCAATTATGA
>ENA-OREC01000482-OREC01000482.1-marine-metagenome-genome-assembly--contig:-NODE-482-length-15673-cov-12.588805_pt1 | contig 15673 bp, 7 predicted proteins | sample MGYA00248626_ERZ508543 | MGnify/ENA primary metagenome ERZ508543 (study PRJEB26211, sample SAMN05518279) | marine metagenome | isolation source: Puget Sound, Washington, USA | host: Bankia setacea... | reverse complement strand
AATAGGCCATACGCGTGAATATGAAACAAAAGCGTGTTGTAACAGTCTGTCTATACATGTATAGGAACATACAATGTGCAATATATTACATTGAAAGACTAAATAGGCCATACGCGTGAATATGAAACAAAAGCGTGTTGTAACAGTCTGTCTATACATGTATAGGAACATACAATGTGCTATGCACTTATACGAATTTCTAATTGGTCACTATATAAAATATGATATTTTGCAATATAGTTAATCAATACATCTAAAATTTGGTTATTTTGTATTATGCACACCGATCTATCGATTAACAGAAATAATACATGTTTTTTTATGTACAAAACCATCCGTGCGGAACGGTAGGTGCGAATATAGCTATGTGCTTGGGCTTCTCGTGTACGGCAAGGTAGTTGTCGTCTTTAGTAGGAAAGTATTCTTCGTGGATTGTCATGTATGCAAAACATTTAATATGGCAAAAATAGGCATAACAGAACTCATCAAAGCGCTTACATTTACAATCACACAAGATTGTACGCATTCAAGGAAACAAGGACGCGATGTGACTTCCAAATGTCGTAATTCGGCCGGTTCTTTTACCTTATATCCGTTTCAATCGTGATATGACGTTGGCAAAGGAGACCACACCATGTAATGCGGTTAGGAGCACACAAGTTATACTTGTACCAAACAACGCCGAACACTCAAATGGCCTGCACAAAGTATGGACTTAAACCCGAGCAAGCACGTGTGGGACATATTGAAGTGCAATGTGCGTGCCCAATCGCTGCAACCCAATCTCAGGGAGCTCACACGTGTTACTCATCAGATGTGCCATTCTACAACAGTTTCTTCATAGATACATAATATTACAGGGAACAATGTACATTGCTGTAATTGCCACAGCAGGTGGACCTACAATGTATTGAAATTAGATATATTGATATTGCAGTTTTTTTTGTTTTAAGGGTGTCCATGTTAACCCTATCTGTTAAGTGTGTTCCCATTATCAAATTTCAATGAAATTTTGTTTTACATATTAGGAATAAATTGTATTAAACTTATATTTGGTTATTTGTACTTTTCTCCAAAAACCTTTCCTAAAACATGATAAAAACTAGGTGGCCAATTAGATTTTTTTTAATTCGTTAAAGTGTAGTCTGAAAAGACGGATGATGTGAGAGAATACTTTGTTCGCAGCTCGAGTGTGTGTGTGCAACAATTTCCAGTTTACATTTACATTTGATATCTGACCTATAAACAAACATGTAGTTGCGTAGAATCTATAACGAAACATTATCACGATTGATAAAAGGTAATTATTCTCGGACACGCGTAACTCCTTCAGTTCATGGTCATTCATTGAACATTATCAGCGACATAATTTGTATCTACCTCGTTTATTTCTCAATCTTTAATACATGTCGATGGTGTATTGGCGTTATGTATGTATTCGAGAGATTCAGTTCAAGAAAAGGTGTATACAATTGCTCTGAAGGAGTGTGTAGTATTATGAACATATATCTGCTCATGTGTGCACATAGTTCCAACAGTCTATTGTCTAGTTCGAGTGTACTTTGTCTCTATTGTACTGTTGTGCACAGATTCATGTCGGACGTTCAACTCCTATAAGAGTGTACTGATCATATATGGGCAATTGATGACCCATCAGCTGGCCAGTACATTATACGGCCAACCCTGTTAACAAAGACAACTCTCGGGATAGTCTTTGTTATGAAGGTGGTTGTTATAAACAGGATAACAGGTATTAGATAAGATCTAAACTATGTATGGTATAGTAAGGTGATCTCTCTAAACACGTGGTCTTTTGGACAGGTTTACCTTTTCGATACTTACCCCTAAATAGTGGGCACACGTCCCAGATCGTGTATGGTCCCCGGCCAGAGAACTTGGAGAGTGAGTATTCCAGAAAGTAGAGCGGGAAACCACATACTGTTATCATCACCACAAATGGTATCAAGAAGGCTCCTGTAATGAGTCAACATGTATAACAGTACATTGCGAACAAAGGACGAGGTTAAGGGTGAGGTGAATGGTAAATACGCATACAAATTTACAAAATGGTACGTAATCATGTTTCATCCCTGTTCTATACAATTCAAATAGTTCACTATAGAGACTATAGCCGATGTTGATGTTGTCAAAGATCAAACTCATCCGCTGATACAGTGTTTCAGACAAGTACATTGTTTCATTGACTATTTGGCGGGAAAAGACAAAAACGTTAGGTAACGTGACGGAGGCAAGGTTTTCTTTTCTGTCCCCGGGATCATCCACAACCCACCCCCACAGTCCCTTAGGTTGGATAAACTTATCTTCTATAACACCCATGTAAGACTCTCTTAATCTTGGCTATACACTGTTTTATCATTCGTATTTCATAATGCAAACTGGGACATTAAATTTCGATGACAGTTTAAGACATCGAACACTTGTGCTATTAGGTCAAATATTTTCTTCTTTTATTTGACCTGGTAAACTCGCAAAAAAAATGTTCGGGTTACCTGTCCGGAAAAAAGAACACGTTTGCAGAATAAATTTCCATAAAAATGTGATAAAAATAATAATTGATATTGATAAAAAAGAGAAAGAAACTGTTAACCTAGAGTTCATTTATCGAATTAATATCGCAACAATGCTCATGCTTTCTTGTTTGCGCTGGACCATGTTATAACGTATGCCTCATTGTAAAATTGTACGTTTGGTTTACATTTACAATGATAAAATATGAACGGAAATTGATTGTTTTGTCACTGAATTCAACCATTTTTTAATATGTTAAATAAGCTCCCTCGTTCATAACCTCAAAACCAAAAACCGACACTTCTATAATAGAAAACATGCCTCAGATAGCATGCGGTGCTACTACAAAACTTGCTCTGTTTAAATGCCTAATGCCCCCAAAGACAATAATTACGATATTTGATTTGTGGTCTAGTTGTTTTCATATTCGGTATATTGAAGTAACTTTAATTTTGTGTAATTAAAATCGTTTCATTAGCGTTCCGAGACCTAAAACCTATGGAGATGCTCGACTTATATACTACGTATCGAGAGCAATTCGTCAAGTCAACATGTCATGTAACATTATCTTAGTTTGTACGTGTATACGGTACTTTGATCACATTGACCGAGCACATTTCTGCAAGTGGGTCAAACCTAAATTCGACCAAAATCTGTCGTCTTGTTTCCCAAAACCCGTATCGTGATTTTCGTCATTTTGAGAAAAACGACTTTTGAAACTACATACGTGGTTTTGGAGTCTTGACAGGGCAACAGGACAGAGTCTAACCATACCAAACTATCAAAATCGCCAAATTTCGACTTTCGGAGTTTTAAGAATAAGGCGACACGTTGTTTGGTTGAGTAGAGATCACCCGTGTACAAATGCATCCATGGCAAAGACAGACGGTTTGTATGAAATAAGCCCACCTTTTGCCAGGTCCGCATTCAATCATTGTGCATGAGTGTTTACATGACAACGGAATAGAACGTTCGACTAAAAATGACGAAGCTATACCAATAGATCTGGTACAGTGAAGTTCCACTAATAAAACTTGTGACTGACTAAAAGTGGTCTACGTTGCGAGGTTACATTGACAGCTGGACGCTAAGACAATGGAATGGGATGTTTCGGACAGAAAATTGCAGAACGGAATTGATAATAGCGAAATGTCTTAATGGCGGAAATTCTCTGTATTTTAAATTGAAAAAGATGTTATAATATTTCCACATTGTCAGAGTGAGTTGATAATTAAGTTTGGTGCAATGAAGGGTACGTGCCGTGTAATAGCTAGCGTGGTATGAACATATCTATAAATGTTCTTTTTTAAAGGATGTGGATTAAATTCCTGAATACTGTGTGAAATGTGTACCATCTTACGATGAGTAGATGTATTTCTGGATTTGTCGGGTTAGGGTTAGTGTTATACTTATAATTATCATGACAAAAAAAGAACATTGTCGTTGTAAAGGATAACCGTAAAATGACGTCATATCCGCTGAACATCACTCGTTATAACTATATTGAAACTATTATAATGGGTATTATTTAACGGACGGAAATAATGTTGTGATTAATTTAAGGTAGGCGGTTAGATATAGAGATACCACCCTTGGCAACGACATCGTCTTAGCTGTCTCACCACAGGAAACGCGGTTATTTGTCACAAAGTTTGATCCCTTGACACTACTAATTCATATTCAACGACAATAATCAATTCCTAATTTTCAATGAGATTATATAGCTAGATGTCTGCCTGACCTTGACCCTCTGGTAAATTAAAACAACTGCTCTTCCATTGAAAACTATAGCCCTTATCTGCCAAAGATTCGCATTTATAATTTAAGAATAATTAGTATTTTATTTATGCGACAGGCAGACTTGTATTACTTCCTGCATTCACTTTATACTCATAGATAAGTTGTTTTATTTTAGTTTAAAGATGGACTTTCGCTAAAAAAAAAAAGTTACATATTCATCTGTACTTCATAGCCACAAAGTACTTATGAATTAATGCCCTTGTGAAATATATAGACAACTGAACTCGATCCTATAGCCTAGTAATCAAATACCGAAACCATCAAAAATAATATTTAACGGGTGACGTGAGTCTTAAAAGATGTTTAGTACTTTGAGCAATTTGAAAGTAGGAAAACCAATGTTGTGTTGCTTTTTCTTTCCAACACAGATCCCTTCATAAGAAGCATTTATTACAATATATTTATGCTAATTTCTTCAAATATTTTTTTTAGGGAAATTAATTAATTGGGAACGAAAGGGCAACTTTAAACTTTAATTATTATTTTCCAGAAAACGTAAACCGTATATTCAAATGTGAATGTACATAATGCTACGTCATCGGTCTAGACGATTAGAATATTTATGAAGCATTGTATTATTAGTGCAAGAAAAACTAAAAAAGGGTATATAGAAAAAATTGGAAATACTCATTATATGGTTGCCTTTGTCTACTTTGAACAGACCGTATTAAACAAGGGCCAGCATTCGTAAATTCAAATAGAGATTGTACAATATGGTATAGAAGGACTGACGCGTCATATACAAACCTCCGCCATTTCTGTAAGCCAGGAAGGGAAACCTCCAGAAATCTGACATTCCCAGAGAGAACCCTAGTAACGTCATATAGGTGCTGCATGTGGACGAGAACTGGATCTTTTTCATGGCCCCTTCCGCGTCTACAGCAGCATCTCCTTTCTCTTTACTCGTTACCCCATTTCTCTGCTCATGCACATCTTTTAGCAAGAATTCAACCTGATCCGGGTTTGTGGCATTTCTGTCTTCCTTCATCTTGGTAATATCCAGTGTTGAAAAAAATATCCGAAATTATAGACTGATTGATCAGATCGGCAACTCACACGTCTGCCGGTAACTTTGGTCGACTAACGTGTGTCCGCAGTTTCAACTCTCACTACTTATGTTCGGGTAGGCATGTCCACAAAGCAACGTTTAATGTATTATCGGTCACGGTTACAGGGATGGTCACGGTATCCGCCCTAAAGGGTCACGAATTTCTTATTAACCATTTGTGTTTCAACAAAAATCTTATAATGAGGTATGTAGATATGCTCAGCCGGAAGACGATTGTATATTTAGACAGCGTTAGTTGTATACGTATACAGTACAGCCATCTGATAATGTATACACTGATCTGATAGAACGCCTCTGTAATAATGACATGTACGTTACAAAAGAGGGAGGTTGCCCAACGACGGCCTTCAAACTAGTATACACGCACACGCATGATTTGACTTATTTATACATATTCTACAACCAACCGTGAACATCTATCACGAGATACGTGTTACTGGTTGATATTGGATACGTTTATTTATAGTTGATATATTAGCAGGTTTTCACTCACAAATCCTCAATTCGTTTATATACAAATACATCAAACATGACTAGAAGCCCGTAACTTGAATTGGCACGGTAGACTGACTTTTATACTTTTGTTATGATCGCCACGCTTATTTCTGTGAGCATGGTGTGCATAGGAAACAATACGGCGTGAAATGGCTTAGTTAGATTAGAGTGTTTGCCCTACATTGTCAGCCAACCAAGGGCGCTAGATTTTAAAAAATATAGAGTTACATGTATACGCTCTGTAAAAACTTTCATCTTGACGATATAGTTTTCCACACAAGGTTACTTGGCAATACTCCTGTGGTCATATATAGTCCAGCACATGTGGCACGACCCTTTTGCTTCTTATGTTTGCACTATACATCATATTGATGTGATTTATTATTCAATACAATATTTTTAAACTAGTCCAGACTATGTATAAGTAAGAGGTTAAATAGAACCGTTTGTGTGATATAGAAGCCTTTAATGTATTGAAGACATAGTCAAGCTTTCGTCCCTGATATAGTTAGACATACGTGGGCGATAAAGATGTGAACTTTGGTGTAAAACATGACATTGTACCTCCAAACTGTTCCCCTGTATATGGCTGTTATAGGCAATTCATTCTCTTGTATACTTTTCTACTTCTAAATTCCTCGACTTATTTCTAGAAACCCGTTTCGTGTGATTCGTCATTTTGAGTGAAACGACTTTGATGTTTTACCCACCTGTATTTTATTCAACTATACATACGGGGTTCTCGAATTGCGTTTTATTTTAGTTATATACATTCTAGAACCAACCATATAAGTAGTACCTATTACAAGAGCTTGGTAAGGCGATTCTAACTTTACCAAATACTCAAAATTGCCAAATAATCGTTTTACGTAGAAATAGAAATAAGGCGACGAATAGTGAAGGTCGGCATGAGTGTTGAAGTCGGAGTCTGTAAATGCGTTCATGCACTGCTTTTAATGTCCATTTAATGTCTGAACAAATTAGGTTTTGCTGCAAAACGCATTTAGTTAAGTCTCTTCTTAACTAAAACACACACATGATAACTCAAGAGTACATCGTCATAACACACATTGACAGATCAAGCATACGTATATCAATATCAAAACAACACGTACGAACAGTGCATTAGTGGATTTATTTTTAGTTAAAATTTAAGAAATACTTCATTACTAAATATACAAATAAAACAGATTTGAGTTGTGTTTCTGTTCTAGTCACTGTTGCTCTTTGCCTTGTAGCAAGAACTGAAGAGTGCCATCATAGAGTGTCGCTTCTTCTTCATCGTGTAACCTGTGCCTTGCCACCTGTCCAGCTCTACAGGGGCTGCTTCAACTTCCTCACCGTCAACAGCGTTCTCTTCATTGTGCTCGAGCTCAATGTCAGCTGCTTTATCGTGTTGAGCGTTGTCGTTGCCTTGACTACTTAAGCTACTTTGTCGTTTCCATGAAGGAGTTCGTCGTGTGCGCTGTCAAAGTCTTCTTGATTAATGGCCGGCAATATATATATTTTCCGTAAAACGTTGTTACTAAACATGACTGTAATCTTGTCGTTGTAAATATTTGTTCCTGGAAGAAAAGAAAGCGGGAGTTCTCATGGACTGTATGGTTACGTAATGTACATTTGTATTGTGATAAACAAGAAAATAGACGGCTGCTCTAAACATGCTCATGCTGTATTTATAATAGGTTACATATATGACCAGGCGATCTTCGGTTAAATTAACCATTTACATTTAGAAGAAGGCTAATTTAGACAAGAAACATGCTATTTACCAACGTTAACATCCACTATACAATGGTGTTTATTTAGAAAGTGGTTCACAAATGGAGATGAGGACGAGCATTTTGTTGAACGCATGTACTAAATGCATACACATATTCTCTTTCCAACCTACCCATTAGTATATGTGTACGTTCTCTGACATCAGTCCCGATGGCCTTCCTTTCACCTGACAGAAGCGTGCAGCAGCCAATGCGGATGACACCTTTTCTGTCGCTTCCATGATGTCTGCCAGTGCCTTGTCTTCATTGATCCTTTCATTTTTCAGCACCAATGCTTCAATTCTACTGACGTGCTCGTTTATGTAAAACGAGGCAACACGTTTCCCAATCAACTGGTCAATGTGTCTGTACCTCTCTACCATCATTCACTATATGTACCCTGCAATATCTCCCATTACTACATTTAGAAATGACACGGCCATTTCCTCGTATGGTGTGTCTATGTTCTTTGTGCGTTTCTTGTTTGAAACTTCCATGTTTGCTGCTACATATGAACGTCAGCAAATCGATTTTTTTCAGCCATCTGGAAATTTAATTCTCCAGCCACTTACCTTATAATGATGTATAATACATTAACCTCTTTTCAGAATCCATTTCTAATGTTTTAAATGATCAATTTCATGTCAATGTCAAGTTCAAGATGCATGGCCATCCAAACCCCATATTTGTTGAACTATTTGTCATATAATGATCTATGTGTTTTGGGTATTCAAGTCAAGGTTAGGTAAATCTTTTATTTTTAGAATCTTATTGGCGATCGATTTTTTTCAGCCATCTGGAAATTTAATTCTCCAGCCACTTACCTTATAATGATGTATAATACATTAACCTCTTTTCAGAATCCATTTCTAATGTTTTAAATGATCAATTTCATGTCAATGTCAAGTTCAAGATGCATGGCCATCCAAACCCCATATTTGTTGAACTATTTGTCATATAATGATCTATGTGTTTTGGGTGTTAGCCCTTCAATTTCAAGTCAAGGTTAGGTAAATCTTTTATTTTTAGAATCTTATTGGCGTTGCTTTAAATGAAAAGGTCAAGGTCCGATGCTAGAGTTGTGATTGTAATTTTGAGGTAAAATGTTCTTATATGTGTGAAGAATAATTACTTATTGCTGAATAACGACTCTTGTGCATATAGCCGTATTTCATTTTGTTTTAGAATGAAAGTTATTTACAGATATCCGAAACAGATAAATTCCAATAGTTTATAGAAATCCTCCTAGTATGTATAAATAAATAACACTAATTAATAATGAAAATAAATATATCATTAGAAATTCAGGAGTTTTTATTCAGAATACTTTTGAGTTAAGAAACAGTATACTTTATGCTTAGATATTAACTAATTTTGAATAAAAACGCTAATATTGTTAGTATATTACTAGCAAATTTAATAATGTATAAATCAGGACATGTTTAAAAAAAATACAATAGTTCCTGTTTTATTTTGATATTTTGAATATGTATGTGCTTGTGTTTGTATGTGTATATGTATATGTGGGTGCATTTATGTTTATTTATAGATAGATTCAATATTTAAATGAATACTACACATTATGTGAACAAATCAATGTTTGTATAAATATGTATGTAGTTCTATTGTTGACATGTCAATATATTATGTAAATTGCCACATGGGTTCATGACCTCCTGGTGTAAATATGAATAAACTTGTAATAGAACATATAGGAGAAATGTTCTGTTACCCAATATGAAGTTTACCAATACCCAAAAAGTGCAAATACTGTCGAGGGTAAATATGCCAATAACCACAAAAAGCTTATCTGTTTCTCTGTTGTAAGAAATCATGACTTGTTAGGGAAATATTAGAAAACTGTTGTCCATCTGAGGAAGCAGTCTGATAACTCTTACAGTTAAAGTCTTTATACCATAATATATAATCGGTTATTGTATGGTACGTTTAAGTGTAAAACATGATATTTTCTGCCTTTCAATTACATTGACTTTTCCAATGTCTCTATGTCAACATAAAGTATTCACCTTTTGATCATCTTACAAGTTAACAACATATTATATCTAATTATATCCATATCATATACAGGACAAACTTCCTACAAAGTATTTAATGTCCAGCATTTAATATGGTGACAAAAATAGGTTCTACGTACTGGGGCTATTGAGCAAACAGGTATAAATACTTCTAAGATTTCTTTAGCTGCCACACTATTAAAGGGTAGAGTAGACCAATATTGACCAGAAACTATAAAATAAATTACATGGACCAATGCATTACAAAATATGTGTTACATGAACCAATGCATTACAAAATATGTGTTACGTGGACCAATGCATTATAAAATACATGTCACATTTGTGTGTTCAATGGATACAAGACATATCCTCCTTTTGTAATGACACAACAATGTAATCCACCTATTTCACACTTCAGCAGACCGTGTAATGAATTCCAGAGTGTCTGGTCAATGTTGCCATGCTATATAACCACTCTACTACAGCCTGATAGTCACATTAAGAGTGAGTGGACATGCACACCAATCATCACTTCCAGATTGGAATTTTCTTTAAACAACATACGATTGGCTTCAAGATATGTAATTTCCAAAGCCTGATAACAATAATGTACTGATTGAATAAGCTGTTTCTTATCAAACATCAATAATATATAAAACAATTCTGCAAAAAAAGTATTAGCCTAAAGAAACATGTTTGAAATTGTCCTAGTCGTATTTCTTGGACAACATTTTGATTGAAAACAGCTTAATAATAAAATAATAAATAAAACTCTCTAGAGAGGAAGGGGCTATATTAATGGTGCACTGAAAAACGAGTCTTATTGCAGATTGATCACACTTTAATGCACAGTAGAGGCATATAGTTACTGTTTTATGTACGCACATACACCTAAATTATGTGACTTATTCTCCTATTATTAGACGTACAGCGTATGTGTACGTAAAGTTAAGTTTTGCTGAAGTGCCTTAGTTAATCAGTACCTTAGACTGATTCTCTGAGAAAAAGACCGGTACTTTCCATCACACAAAGTATAACCCAGTCTAGAGTTCTATGTGTGTCAACATCATACTGTTGGGCCGCTATCCATCTCATTTTCACATCGGAGAGAGCCTGTGTCACACATTGACGCTCAAACTTTAAATCTTGTAGTCCAATTAATAACTCCAATAGCACAGTTTTATCAACAACTCCTGAGCTTAAACCGTAACCAGCTGGTATTATATCAATTTTCGGATTCATTATACGTCCTTTTGTAACGTCAAACGCAACGTGAGCTGTGGTCTTCAGATCTTGTGTGTTGTCTGTAAACTGTCTGTGGATTGAGAATGAGGGTGTCTTGCCGTAAATCCAATCCCAGGCTATCAGTTCCTCATAATGTTTACACACACCTGGATATAAATTCTCATCAACAGGGTTTATGTGATCTAGAGTCGTATCCTGAAAGCACAAACTCTAAAAATCTTCAAACTTGGCATAATCAAAAGGCCCAAAGGAAACAGTTGCTAGGTTTTCAAAATAAATTGACCTGTAAATCCTTAAATCATACTAAAATTCTTTGTCCTAAAACATTCAAATAAGTGCAAATAAGACTGTGCATCTTGTGTTGGAGCGCTGGTAACATGTCATCCTGATTCTTTAACTACAATATCACGGATGGACGAAACTCCTATGACTGATAGTTTCCAGTTGAAGAGGTTTCGCTTTTCTTTTAAAAAGTGAAGTAACAAACAAAACTAAAGTTACAACTCAGTTACTAGGAATTACTAAAAAAAGTTGGTCTGCCAAATTGTATGGTTATACACTGAAGATTCTTTGATTAGACTCTTATTGAGAGCGACTAAAAATGATCTTAATAGTGAATAGGTCTTTATAGTGAATTTAACTTGGGAATAGAAAACAGGTGGTTTTAATTAAATAGCTGAGCGGTCTTAATTTCATATGATATTAATTGGGCAACTTTACTGTAACAGACCTACATTGTTAAGAGATATAGTTTTTTATACCAAAGAGTCTTTACCTTATTTAGTTCAGAGTCTTTACCTTATTTAGTTCAGAGTATCTGTCTGCTACAGTGTGGACTAGGGTCTGAAAGTCTAACGTGGGAATATGATCACACAAGTTAGCCACTGACATACGAACACTTTGTGTGGCATTGCTTTTTACTCCTTCCTGTAAACAACAGTTCTAGGGTTATCACATGTACATATGATATACACTAATGGAAATAACATAAGATAGTTTAAGATTCTTATATTTACCAATTAAGAGTATATATATATAGATTATAGGATCTTACATGAGTTGTCCTTTCATATATATAGAAGTATGTAAGATTTGTTTTATAACATGAAAATAAAAGAAGAGAATAGCAAAACAAGTAGGTAAAAATCCACATTTTGACACCAATTTGCTACACACAAGGTGAATGACTTCATTTTAATCATTATTATTGTATATTACACAAGTACAGTTTAAAAAGTTATTCATTATGGTAATATCGTATCGGAAACAAGTGAAATTATGTGATAAAATGCCAATATTAATTGGTGAATTGTTTTTATTTTTAAATGTAAAATGCCATATATGATACTAAAATCTGGCTGAAAACTTTTCAATGATTATTGTGTTCCCATTTCAATAGTTATTACGTAAAAAATAAGCTGTGTTTTTCTACATGATAAACTTTACAATTTACTTAAAGTCATGTGCCATACATTCTATTCTATAAGAGAGATTTATAATATGGTACTCTATAATCACTAATAAAATTAAAGGTAGACTCAATACCAGTTTTGTGTGAAGAATTCCTTTCAACCTGTTCTTGTCTGTGTTAAACAATAGGGTGAAATGATGGTAAGCCTTGGTTCTGGCTAGTTTGGCAGCTGTCCCAGATATCTGCAATAGTAAGACACACCTGTATTTGTGCACAAGAACAAGCAAAAGCTACAAATTAACAGTAACAATATGAACAAATCAAGTTTAATGAATATCAGTTTTGTACCCATTTTTTGTTACCAACTAAATTTAACCCGATAGTAGTTCTAAATATTAACAAAACTTACAGATGGTGATAGTGTACTTGTGAAAGAGTATTTTTACTGAATGAAAATTTGCTACCTGTGTTGATATTTTGGTTAAAGTGCACCACTAAGAGGTAATGGTAAATGCTCTAATGTAAACAATCATTGGTGTAATGTAAACACAAACACTCACTTTGTTTTCAGATTGACTAACCTTATATTTATCGAAGATGATGATATCGTCTCTGTCGTTGATGGTCAGTGGAAGATCCCATTGTGATTTCAAGGCATCTACTGCGAGTTGTAAGTTACGCTTACGGTCATACAAGAAACGGTCTGTGATAAATGAAAAGTTCACGTTGCCTTCATCATGATACACTGTGCCGCCTGGAAAATAAAACATTTACACTTCATAATATACAATTAAAATGAAATAAATTGGTCTGTATAATTTGCTGGCCATGGAGTGTTCTTTAAAGTACCATGACAACAACAATTGATTAGGTACCAGTGACCTCAACATATAAGACACCAGATTGTGTTTTTTCTTTTTCTTTTTTGCTAGTACTAGTTTTAACATAGCACAATTTACAAGAATGAACTTAGAACAAGTACTATTATGTTCCTCTATGGTTAATCAAGGTTACTGGTGTTCAGTTTAGAGATACCTAAACTGTACAGGACAGAATATCCATACCTCCACTTTTTCTTCGAGCTACTTTGACCTGTTGTTGATCACAGTTTGGAACATTACATTCCAGCCATGGATTCTGGTGTCTACCAACCACCACACATGGCTCATCACGCCAAATTAACAGAAACGATTCATCCTGTAAGTCTGCATTCTCATACAACCAATCCTCCAGAGCTAGATTCTCGTAGATATTCCTGGAAGTTGATACAAGGATTCTAGAGGGCAGCTGTGGTCTGGTATGGTTAGCTCTTGTTGTTATAAAAATCGAAGATCTACGGGAAAATAAGCTTGTTCTTCTCAATACTTTCCAAGCCAGCTTCATCATCTGTCAAACCACTGCATACTACAAACACTGAAATATCTGAAAGAAAGATTAATATCTATACTTTCATTCTTTTGTAGCTCGTAAAATGAACTTCGTTAAAACTTATTTCGAGTGAAAGGTATTTTAGAAAAGTACCGGTATGAGATAAACATAAAACAATTTTAAAGACAGTAATAAACAAACTTAAAACATACAATGTTCTTTATTGAAAACGGTATATTGAGTTCACATAACCAACACTACATATATGGAGGGTTAGTTATACAATGTACATGTATATAACAGTTGTAGCTTGATTTGATACCAAACATGTGGATGACTGTACAACCTACCGCTACACTGTCTGATTATAAATGTAAGGTTTAATGTAACATTGCAATTTGACAAATGGTTTCTCATATAGTCATTGTTTTAAAAACAAGGGTCTAGAAACTGTGTAAATTATTAATTCATTTACGAAATTGTATAGCTAGATATAGTAAAATTATAAATTTAAAAAGTGTGGCTAGAACAATTAAACTTTCCATTGTTTGAATTAGAAAAAATATATATAAAAACTTTAAAAACAGAAATTCCAAAAATATGCATTAATATAAGTCCGTGATTAAATGCTATGGTAATCGATGTTTTTTGTGTATAATTTGCCAGGGCCAACATACATAAAAATCAAACAAAAGGGAAATGCAGATCCCACATTAAAGCCGGATTTTTTCCACATAATTTTTCAACACAAATGAATGTTCCCTATTTGCAGGTCACAATGTGGCATATCAGTGTAAAGGTCTTGACCAAATCAACATTGTGTGTGAGTATGAAATAAATCTGTCTACTACTGAAAAGGTTATAACTGAAAAACAAAACTTTAACGCAAATTGTTAAAGAACAATGTTAATTAGCAAGGTTATCTGAAGGTCAAGGTCAAGATGCTGCATATTTATGAAAAGGTCATAACCTAAGCAACAATGTGTGTGAGTATGAAGTAAATTGGGTTACTAATAATAAAGTTATAAGACAAAAAACGAAACTTTTAACGCAATTCTTTATGAAATTTTCATGGAAAAATCTGGCTAATAAAATTGTCCATAATTGACAAGTCATTTCTTTCATCAACTAGATCTAGTTTCATGTAGAGCTAATAAGTAACTATCACATTTAAAAAAAAATTGTACATACAGATCAAAGTTTGATGAAAAGTACCTTGTTGTTTACAGGCAGTGATTAAAACAGATTGATAACATTAACAGTCACACTATTTTGGCAACTAATCTGATGAAACAAAATTGTTCACTGTAGATTTATTATTCTTTGATATTGAATATAAGAGAGCAGATGTGATACTACTAGTACAAACACTAATAAATGAGAGATAAGAAATATGTGTTTTCATTAATTTTATTCTTTGAAAAATAGTAGATCTAGATGGAGTACCATCTGTATCTATAAAACATTCTATTGTGGTATGTTTTATCATGATATGTATTATTGTATTCAGCTGTAATTTGCACAACAGAACTATTAATGGTCGTGTTTGTTCACCAATACAAAAACAATAGTAGAGTTTTATGTCACTTTATGTCACCTGCCAAAATGATGAAAACAGAACAAAACAACATTTTATTTTTCCGATGTGTACATTGTATATTGTAATTATATATCTATAAAAAAAAGCGTCAACACTCAATGTTTATGATGGTGCGGTCGTATATTACTAAATATATCAGAAATACCTGTTATCTCGTAAACAAACTTTAAAAAAGCGTTCAACACTAACGATAGTCTGAGACACCTAAATATTGTGTCGGACTTTCATACGTGTTCTTTTCACTTTTTCACAAGCTTAAACAATTTATTCATCTAAAATGGTTATTGAATATTCTTTTCCGCGTATCTCATTCATATCTAGTTATATCATCACAAATAAAACATTGATTCTTTATTTATTTTGTAAACGGCGATCGTC
>ENA-OREC01000481-OREC01000481.1-marine-metagenome-genome-assembly--contig:-NODE-481-length-15687-cov-15.165086_pt1 | contig 15687 bp, 6 predicted proteins | sample MGYA00248626_ERZ508543 | MGnify/ENA primary metagenome ERZ508543 (study PRJEB26211, sample SAMN05518279) | marine metagenome | isolation source: Puget Sound, Washington, USA | host: Bankia setacea... | reverse complement strand
ACTGTGCTAAAAGTGTTCCAGGTATATCTTGGGGGAAAGTGAACATACCAGAAAGTCTAGTCATGTTTATATTGTACTTTCAAACTTAACCAGGGGTGCTTTCGCTTCAAGTAAAGTCTGAAAGAAATCACATGACATTCTACAGTTTATGACCGATGAATTGTAAGTTTGATCCCCATGTGTTTAAAGGAGATGTCCCACTTATTGTTTACACATGTTAGACCAAACAAGCATGTACTGTTCCATACGGTTAACATGCATATGCTCCACAGATAGTCTTCACAACCGTCGCGAGTATATATTGACGACCTCTATCTATTTTTTCCTATTTTTATGATCATAATTCTAACTGTCATCGTTGTCACCATTGCCGAAATATCAAGTTTTAAATGACAACATTAGCATTGCAACCGTAGACGTTATGATAAGGTTTATTTAGCTTACAACAGCTGGTATCGGATGCCAGCATGCTGTACAGCGTGTTTACATGTTATTCATTTTACAGGTTATTTCTCTATGGTGGAAACTGTTGCTTGAAGTTGAACAAACATTAAAGCATTGCTACTGGATTGATACTCGACGGAAGGGGGGGGGGGTCTTTAAACTGACAAAACCGCGTATAAGGCAACACGTGGTGTACGAAAGTTAAACACAACGTGCGTGTATAAAGGCATTAGTTTGTATGTCGATTCATAGTTGTGAACATTTTTAGGAGAGAAAACAATGGTCAAGTACAACGCACGGTGCAAGAACATTACGAAGTTAACATTGAACAACGCTCAGATAAGACAAACCTGGTGCCAACATGCGAAATCGTTCACAGCCTTGACTACTTCTGACTAGAAACAAGATTAACCTGTATATCACAAGTCTTCATTACATACTTCAACCTAGTTCCGAGAAGAAACAGACGCTCTGTGAGTAGTAGGGGAATTCCCTAGTTCTTACAGGTATGCCGTGTTCACACTCTCTCAGCAAAACAAGCATGTTTCTTGGCACCAGCACAGTTAGAAGAAGACAGACTTGTTTATATCCAGTGACCTTGTTTTCTATTGGTTAATAAGATAGCCACTCAGAGCCGCTGTTTCAGATTTTTGGGTCGAGTTTTTATTGTTTGATGCATTTTTTTCTAACCACATCTGTACCAGTTTGAATGCACTTGGTTATATGAGAATTGCGTTGCCTCGTTGCAAACTGTTATCAACCAAAGTGTGCATCTTGATAATATTAGCCGCCGTGCAGTGTAAGGCTTAATTGTCTCATAATGATTTTGATAACATCAACACTCTCTCTATGAAGAACCAGAGCCAATTGTTCTTGTCTGTCGATGATTCAAGATTAATTGTGCTTCGTGGTATGTATACGTTAAAGTACTTTTGATTCATGATAGTGCTATGTCGACTATAGTTAGATACGTATTTTGCCAATCGGTCATTCAAAAGGACTCGAAGATATTTATAAAATAGTTGAAACACGCCTTCATCTTGTATCACGACGCCAAAGAAACAAAAGCGAACAGATTCAGAAAATATGTTGTTAATCTTAGTGACACTTCGGCAAACTCCGACAAACCATTCAGTAGCACCAATTTATTACGATTAAATGAGGGTCTTTGTCAAGCCAGCAGTTCATATAAAGTAGAATGTCATGTCAATTATCGTCCGGAAATTGATACAGACACTTCCGTGTTCGTATAGAAATGGTACATCATCGAACCGTTGTATTGAAGCTAGCACATCTTTTCAGGATCTGTACTTCTTGGCTCAAGTGGTGTCGAATCTGGATTACGCGTGTCATCGTAATTTCGGATGCGTACGTACAGATATGATATGACATCTTAAGTTGTAAAAGAGTAGCACCCCAAAATCCTTTTATCTAACATGTTTGTCAAATATCTCTTCAACAACTTAACCCTGAGAAGTTAAGATGACGCTACGTGCAGGTCTATGGGCCATACCATCAAAACGGATGACTATGATTGGTTATCACTTCAACGCGTACTATTCGTCATTGCTTTCTTCCTGGTGGCCCCTTTTCTCACTGTCCATTTGTGTTGGTTTTTAAAATTGAGTATTTACATTGTTTTCTTTTTCTAAAGGGTTAATACTCATGTACATGCGTCCCCTTAATGCTATCTAAACCCAATACAAACTCGCTTCTTAAGGGGCCAATCGCTCGGTATTTATTTAAATAATTGAGACGCTGTAAAGAGGGGCTTATGTTTGAACAGTCACATTGTAAACTTTACTTGTTCGTAGTGACGTAGTTAAGCTCCTAAGTAATGTAGAATGGGTCAATTACTTGTCCAAAAAGAAGCCCTTATTCTCACGATGTCAACATGTGCTTCACTTTGTTTTGCTAAAATCGCAAAAGGGAAGCAAATGTCCACTCGCTGTTTTGGTGTTACTATTAACCAATGAGAAGGCTTCATAACTAGCCCATTGTTCCCATATTATGACCCTTTTCCCCTTGTCTTCTATATTTCGTCGTTGTCTTCACGGGTCTTTGCTATAATCAGGTGACGTTGTTTGTTCTCGCAATTTATATCCTTCATAGCAACAGAGTTTGGAAGTTCCAATTATATACTTATAACCTTTCCCCTGTTTTAAATATGCGGCAAATCTAGTACACGACGTTATACAATGTATATTATCATCTTTGTTTTAGTCATGATTCTTGGCCATTTATGTTACTGAAGCACTAACGCAACACTATGATTTAAGTTTAAGGTTGGCATTTTATCGAAACCCCTTAAACAAATACACTAGCACTTGTGATTTTTTTCAGACATATTTTAGTACAGTTATGATATTCTGTTTCATTTCTTTCGGATAGAATCAGTTGTTTCAAAGTTAACAAGATATTAGATTAATGCTTAACTTTATGGATTTTTTTTAAAGTGCTTCAACGGGGCCCTTCAACTATCGCTGCTTTAGTGGACATATTTGAGCTTTAACAGAGTTCACAACAAAATCATTTAAATATAAGTATAAATAAAGAGGAGATCTCTAACACAACTGATAACTAATATCTAACCAGATTACAAATAAACGAACACTTCGCAGTTTAACCAACTGTTCATAAACTATGTATCACGAACAATGTGCTTGTTGATAGAATTGATCCTTGTTTGCAGGTAAGTCGGTAATCTTACAAATGTCAGAGCGTGTTTTTGTACGTAGGTATTTTTAAATCTTATTATACAACCTAATGAGACACTCATACTGTTTTTCGTTTTTACATTAACTGCTAAAATGTTTATTTCTTTAGATAGCTTTATCAAGTTGACAACACAAATGATTTTTCCACCAATTTGACTCTCGACGTACACTCCATTTTCTGCCCGCGTCAACAAAAAGCCAGCTTACGATTATCGAATTAACCTATTGTTGCTGGATCGTTTTTAAGAGTAAAAAGTTGTATGGACGTGTCTAAAAATAGAACACATTATCTATATTTGATCTGCTATCTACGTCATCGCCAGTTACCCGTATCATATAGATGTATAGCTTATTGAATGGGGTTTCTGAGTTGTAAACCTTCCCCAAAACTAGTAAATAACACAGATTTATATTAAAGTACAACATTTCATAGATCAATGAAATGTGAAGACAACAACAACGACAACAACAACCACTAAGGACCGAGAACACTTAAGAATATATTTTTTTTAAAAGCAACAACGCCCCAAAAAATAAATAAAGTTAACATAAACAGCACATTTTCTGAACCGTCCCTTGGAGTTTGCCAACACAATGTACGAAGGAAAGAATTACACATGAATGTAAAAACGAATGAATGAAGAAACCAATTAACAAGTTTACACTGACTTAGATGGAACAATTTAACATAATAAACGGTGGAGAGAATAACGGATGAATGAATGAATGAATGACCAAGTGTTTGCCGTTCTCGTGTTGACGAATGCAGGATAATATGAAATAGTATGAAATAAAGAAGGTGGGAATAAAGCCATGCGCGAAAAATGTTAAAAAATCAGTTTCGAAATTCTACGTCTAACCTCAAACTCTTCTTTAACTCGAAAACTAACAAATCAGAACAATACATGCTGTGGTGTTAACAATCGAACATAATCTGTGAAACTGACTAAAACGTGAAAAAGAGTCGAATAAATAAAAAAGTAGTTTAACTCCTACAAATTAAAGATGTAGATACATTGTTTTCACTTTTATCCATAACTGTGTAACTCAAGGCCTGACATGTGTATATAAACCGTAAATATCTACCGCAAAACCAATTAAGCAAAAAATGTAGGGAGAAAATAAATAGTTTCATTTTTGACGTATATTTTAAAATGAAATGTGATGAGTAAAAAGGATGGAAGGGAAAACAATAGGGTATGATACGAGTTTCTATTTATAGTTATGATAAACAGTGTACCAGGAACAACATACTGGCTGAAACCTACAGGAAGTGGTGTTTAAGTGCACACGTACTATCTATGAACATCGTGATCTCCCTTAGGATCAAACTAAGGATCAAGCTTAAATATAACGGTGCACTTATTTAACGAAATGATCAGTTGGTGAACAGACACTTTTATCTGCATCGGTGAATGTAACTTTTCTCAGGTCGACACTTATTGTATTGACATCCTACTTCTTTTGCTGGGATGTGTTATCTGTATATATTTCACGCTCAACTCTTCCATATTCACCTTGGAAGATAATACTTGCCCACTACGTTGTTTGAATGATTCGAATTATTACTTTATACATGAATTTTATTTGTATTTACATCTCATCCATATACATGTGCATATTATACATTGTGTTTACTACTGTTTCAAAAATAAATATATAGATTTAAGTAAACATATAGATAAGCCAACTAACTGGGCACGTAAGTAATACGACGAATGACCTAAATGCACTTACTTTTCGTGACACAATTAAAACATGGTCAAGCTCACAGGGATAGTCAATATGAAGTGTTTAAGTGGAACATTACGTCTAGTTTTTTGTCCACTCAATACAGTTTACGTCAATTATTTTGGAAGTCATGTATCCCGAGTGTGGTCTTTTTACCACCTCGTGTTACGTTCTGTTTTCGTGTATGAGTGTAAATGATAGAGTATTGCATGGCTGTGTTTTAACATCTATGTGATTATGTTTTAAACAAGTGCATGTGTACTGGAGGTATGTTCTAAATTCTTTCTCTGGTCTCAGATGTGGCTGTTCTAGCTGAGTTGCACGTCTTCAATATTTAACTATTCGTCAGTATTTCATGCAAACGAGATACGTTTTAAGGAAACATCGCATTTCTGCATTCATTTAATAATGTTCATCGTCACCACAACAACACCATCATCATCAACAACAACTACAACAACAACAGCGACAGCAGCAGCAACAACAACAACAACAACGACGACGACAACAATAAAAACAGAGACCCCTTGCATTCATTACTTGACATAATACTATGATAATCACTAATTCACCTTTAGCTTAGAGTATACCAACAAAGATCTTAAACTCTCGCCTAGGTATAAAGGCACTTATATTTGTCCATAAGTACTGGTTCATTTCAAGTGACAACATTGACGTCATTCACGGTATCTCCAATTTCTAAATACACAGGAAAAACGTCAAGGCAATTGAGAACAAAGGACACTGCTGTAAGTTTCAACCTAACACAACTAAACAAACACAAGAGGGGTCAATACATTCAATGACACGAGAGAAAAAGGGTCAAACAGCATGTATGAGCAAACTGACTCTAAAGCGAGTAATTAAAATAGAAATTTGGACTCAGATGAGAAAAGAATGAATTACAACAAACATGCAATCCAAAGTGATTGTACTAATAGACTATAGGAACTCTAGATAGTTTTGTTTGCCTATTGAATCAACAATTCTTTCCATTAAACGTTTATACTTGATGAAGCACGAACCCAAAGTCACGCACATAGTTAAGGCTATAATAAAAACAAATACATTCTTTTATAGTGAGTGAGCGAGTGCGTTGATAAGTTTTGTTTGTTTGTTTGTTTGTTTGTGCGTGTATGGTGTATTTTCCTCCTTTTTTGGACTTGTAAAGATGAACGCTTTTTGAAAACATGTCAATATTTCAGAATGTGATGAACCTTATAAATGTTATTATCAAATTTATAAATACATTAACACTGTGATCGAATTTCGCAAACCGCTGACTATTTATCAAGCAGATCAGCTGCTTAACTAAATGTTATAGAGATCCACTGTATGTGTTGTGTGTTTTTAGTTAAACGGTACCCATGGCTATACTATCATATCTATTTATATTCTTTCTTGCCATTTTAACTGGTTTTCATACTTGCAAAACAGATACTAACAAACACACAAAACACACACAACAACAAGCACACACAAGCAAACAAATTGAACATAAACTACATTTGGTATTAGGTAATATACAATGTTATACTACTACATGTATTCGTTTTACTCTGTCAGACTCGACGAAACCTTTCACTATTAAGTAAACCGTCTCTCTTATCATATCGAATATATTTACACAACTTTGAATCATCCTTCCAAAGTTTCGACTCTGCATGACAAGGTTCATCAAACAGTACTTGTAAACAACATGATCCTAACTATCTGTAAGGAAATTGACACTTCTTCACCTTCTATATTTACTTCAGTGAAAAATAATCTCTAATTAATCAACCAAATAACTACAGTGGATCGCGTTTCAGCGCAAATCAAACTATAGTAACAATAGCTACGCCGACCGAGCCTGAAGCATACGGGATTGACAAATGACTCCTAAATCAAACGTTAAACTACCCAAAGCACCAATGGGCATAGACATTGTGCAAGATTGTGTACAACTAGTGAATTTTGCAATTTAAAATGATTGATACATTATTTGGGGATATAAAGGTTCGAAGTAAATAGAACGTGTAGTATTTCTTGTCAACGTATAAACAATAATAAAAAGACAAGTTAAAATAAAATAAAATATAAAACGCATCTTTTGGTTTCAGATTTATATAAGTTTTTGTTGCTGCTGAAGTATTTTGTACACATGTTGAAGTAGATGATGATACTGATGTTGTTTATGGTGCTGATGGTGGTGTTGCAATGTTGTTGTGATGTCTTCCAATGATAAGTTCTTAAGTGCGTAGGTTTTCCAGTTGCTACTGATGCCGACTTAGGTTTATGTTGGCATTATTTGAACCTATAAACTTACGCATACAAAGAGTTAGCCTACAAAAGTGCTCAACCTTTCTAACCATTGTGCACATATATGAATGAACGAAACATGAATGTATTTCTTTACCACTCAAAAACCAAACTCATGTGTCAAGAGCTTATCGAAATTTCAACAAGTTTAATAATGGATAAACAAATGTAACTCTAACCCAAAACATAAACACTCAAAAGTCGTCCAAAACATAAACACTCAAAAGTCGTCCAAATCACATCAGCTTGGCTACAACAGGTAAACAAATTATCCTCTATGCATCGGAAGAACATGTAGAGTAGATATATAGTTACGTTCATTGGTTTTGCATTGAAACATAAACTCAAGTGGTAACTATTCACACGTGTGTATACTGTATCCCCGTATAAGAAAGTGCCCACTACTAGACACAGGTCCTTATACGTTACAATCATTAATAAATAGCACCAACGACCAACGACGTGTATATCAGTTATATGCAATTCATCATCATCATCATAGAACTGCTCCCCTTGCATCACAATCAATACTGCCACTACCATCATCATTTACAATAACAGTCATGTCAACAAAATTAGGGCCCCAACTCGTAAATTCTGCCAGATAATACAAAATAGCAGCAACAATTTAACATACATGTGTGAGTAATGACCAAAGGCACTGGTCATTTGGTAAATTCACAAGTTTGACTCATTTAGATTAGTTTGGGAAAACCCAAGTATTTCGAAATAAAGTTTCTTAGAACTTGCTTCCCACCCATGTGCATTTAACAAGGCTATAAGTTTACGTACTCGTTGCTGTGCGTTTATGAATCTATTTTACATGTCTACATAAACGACAGATTCAGCTATGCACAATGCTAGATAACCCGGTATAGAGACAGCACCTCAATAAACATATTCGTAAACTTTGCACTACATTTAAGCATGAACTGCAAACACGTATTGATATTTCATAACATAGATTTTTACCTTCAACGTAACTCGACTTTAGTATCACTTAAATATGCAGAAATTGGATTTAAACACTGATAAGAGGGGGGACCTATGATATACGTCATAGATGAATTGACCAATCAGATTGGTCGTTACATCTATAATTCCCACGGTGCGTTAATTGTTACTGATTTCATAAAATCAACCATATATTTTCGTTTTAATAAAATGATAATATAGAATTATCATCGATCGACCATCTGCAAACGAAATTCGGGGTTTAAATAATGTGAGTTGTGTTAATAACGTGATACCAGTTGAACTGTTAGAGTTCCCCCACTTCGAGGCCTCACAAGCGAATCAGGTCACTGCACAGGGGAGGGGAGGTAGAGCGGTATTTATGAACAGTGGATCGTAGTACAACTTCATACTTGATCAGAACCTCAGAGAGGACTTATAGTACACTATTTACACGTTCTGGATTATAAATAAGTTTGCACATTTTAGAACATTTGGTGAGAAAAGTTATAATAAGTTTCTATCTGAAAACTATCTCAGTCTCTGAACAGTGCACAGTTTCAAAACACAATCATGGGTAATTAAAGCTTACTACTTTGCTGTATGTGTTTGTATACGTCTGTAGATAGTCTGTAGATGTGCTTTTAGTGTTTGTGTTCATAACTTACACGGACTTAACTAGCAGCAGTAAATGGTTTTCTAACATAACGTAACATCAAATTATTTAACTAAATTATCATGTAGTGCAATAACGAGTAACATTCTTATAACTAATGGAATTTTAACATGATGAAGTTACTAACAAGACTTGCATGTATTATAGATAGGGTTACTTACAACGCTTTCATCTAACATTTTCTTCTTTTGTACATACTTATGAATGGCGTTCTTTTATGTGTGTACTCTTTTGCATGCTATGTATTATTTAACAATTTTATAACATTTTGAAGAAAAGTCTACAAGTAAAGAATATAGACATTTAAAGTATGCAATGCTATTTAAAGGATTATATACTCGAGTAACTTCTATAACTTGCTAAGTTGGATATATTCTTTTGATTTAAACAGTATACTGAAGTTTGATGAATAATGCGTTTTTTTTTCAGATTTAGATGTATTTTTTAAATAAAATTTCACTCAAATTTAAATTTCCTTTTGATTTTTTTTGTGCCGATTGCATTTCATATATTATGAAAACCAATATGTATGTACCACACTGTCGCTCAGAAACACAATGTTAATTTACGGTTTCTTTTGACATTTTCAGAGTTTCAAGGAATCAAAGATTACTTGTCAGCAGTACAGTTGGATAAATTAATTAACGGCGAGGTCGATCAAAGGGTATGTGCTCTTCACAATGTTACGTTTCATATCTATACACTACAAACAATCAGTTACAGTAAAATAATAATACTACAACCGCGTAAATGAGATAACTGAACATATCTCATATAACTAAGAATTATACCTCTTCATGATTAAACGTACCTCCCTGTACTGCGTGAGTTTTATTCCTGTTACATGCTACCCACTATTTGTTGGGTAACATTTGATTCATCATAATGCTTTGAAACGACGTGTACTAATGATTTCTTTAATTCTACTTTTAGGTGCCAACACTTGGTTCTTCATTAGAGAACATTATGCTCAACTCAGAAATGAGACTAGACTATAACGACGCAGACTTTGTATCTGACAGTGAGCTCTTCTTTAGTCGACCATTACCAGTGGCTGTAGAAAACCCATCTCCCGAACAGTGTATGTTTCGTGAGGATTCAGATATACAGGACCTTGATGATACACAACTATCCATATATACGGATAGTAGCTGTTTATCGGACAACTCTATGAAAGACAATTTTAATTCAGCCATAGATCAGTGTTACGTTTATGACAATAGAGTGAAAATTGAAAATCCAGCATTTAGACCAATTAAAATAGAACCCGACACTACTAGTAACCAGTGCCAAGGGTTCTGTCCAGAAGATATTTGCAAGCAAGCATACGACGTCTGCGTCATGGATATTGGGCATACTTGCACTCGTCTCAGCATTCCAATGGGTAAGTTTGAATAACAAAAGCCTTTACAAGATTCTGATGAGTGTAACAAATCGCATGTCGTCTGCTGTATAATTCAAAGTCTTTGACAAATTCATTCAAAACTCATTACGAAACGTTCTAAAACAACCTAAAACATTAAAGTTATTAGGTACATTGCAATACAGACGCATTTAAGTAGTTTAAACGTTTAATAGCAACGTGTTGATGATGTATTGTTTAACACCCGGTGCAGTTTTACTATAACAATGATATCATTACCTAAAATACATTACACATACACAAAATGTTCATTAGTAATAATAGTTTGAACAAAAAATCCAAAATAATGTGTATAAAGATATACAATGGAATGCAGTTTTATTAGCCAAGCGTTTTAAAACAAATTGTATGCAAAAAACAAATGTCACTTGTGAAACTGGGGATACTATGTCTCTCTACCAATGGAAATGAAGATGTTCTGATACAATCTCGTTCACGTAAACTTCTACCCTCATATTAAAATAATATTACCCCAGCTAATGGTACGTCGTAAAAAATACGATTACAACTGTAATGTGTAAACATGTGCTTTAATGTTTCACATTAAATATCGCACACACAGCGAAATGTAAATCATCCAGCCTTTATAGGCTATCAAGTGAAAAGTGTTTAACTTTCAATCTTAGTATATGCATCTAACGATTAGTGCAGGGTAAGGGAGTTAACCCCTAAAGCAAATCAGTAACTCAGCTCTAAAAGGTATTATCCTTTCCTTGTAATGTCGCTTATGTTTATGTTTACACTTATTTCACAATGTTGGTTTTCCACTTTTTGCGTATTTGTCAATCGTTGAGAGAGCAAGGTCAATGGGACTGTACCTAGAGTAAATAGTTCCCCCATCTCTCCCTCTCGTCATTCATACACTGTCGCGGTAAACAGCTTGTACCTGCTCTAACTCTATCGTAAACTAAATGTTGTCCACGGTGTACACACGTAATGGTCTAGTTTACCAAATTATCGTCTCTATCTTGTTTTCGTTCGATTAAACGCGTCAAAAACTTTAATACTGTAATCATTTTGTTTTGCAAGTAACAATATAAATCATGAAATAATTGTTTGCGTACGATTTGTCATCATATCTGAATGATTAAGCATTCAAGGTGAAACCTGTTTTACAAGCGTTTAGTTGATATTCCTCGCAATTTTGATTCTGCAGCAGACGACAATATCAAGTCCCAAATGGAGTGAATATGTAATAGTATGCAACTTACATTTTGTTAAACAGTTACATAACTGCAATGTGTAGTACCTTAACTTAAAACAACAAACTAAAGTATCCCGAACGTGTGAACTAAATATCTGAATCCAGTATTGTCTATCAACTGTTAAATATCTCATTTGATGTTTTCAGACCCCCGTCAATGGACGATAGACCAAGTTCATCAGTGGATCGGTTGTCAATGTCACGAATTCAACGTTCCACAACCCAACCTAAGCTACTTCAACTACTGTGGAGCGGATTTATGTAACTTAAAAGAAGAGTATTTCAGATATTATGCACCAGACGCTTATTCTACGCTAATGTATCGTTTGGAAATCTGGAAAAGTGGTAAGTCTCGACCTAAGCTATAATAGAATATGAGTTTATGTTAAATCGTTCCTTCGTGTTCAATACTCACCCAATCACAAGTGTTCAATACTCACCCAATCACAAGTGTTCAATACTCACCCAATCACAAGTCTCGAACACCTAACCTATTCTCCGTAGAACATTGAACACCATGCATCTCAGCATTAGAAAGAAACTAACGTGTACACAATTCACTTCGCTTTATATACAATTTAGCAACGTTATATTGTTAATCCAAAGTAATGCAAGAAGTCCTAGATAATACTAAATGTTTAGCATGTTAAGACTACAAATGATCTACATTTCACATCAAAAGCTCGCCTGCAAAAGTCTAACCTTGACTTTATATTTGCTATTTTTAGTAACGGAGCAGACGACAATGATGAGCCAGGCTACTCAACAATGCACTGCTCAGGTGAGCCACATTCCGGTACCCAGGTCTCAAAGCATGTCCCCACTCCAGGGTGGATCCCTAAGCCCTGTGTCACATTACTCGGACGATGATAGCCAGCCTTGTTCGCCGCCATATCTCAAAACAGGTTCGTTAAAATTGCTATAATTTTGCATCATAAATATACACGGTTAATGCATAACATTTAGCAGCCGACATTTTATCATTGTCACATTTTAAAAAATACCCATTACCAATGAGAACTGTTCACTGCAATGCGGTACAATTTACACAAATATATAATTAAAACATTACGTAATGCATATTCTCTGAAGTTATTTTAAGAAACAAGTAGTGCACAGACAATCAAAAGGCAAAGTAGATACAGAGTAATGTTTGTATCATTGAAAGCATGTAATTAGTGTGTATGTACATAATGATAAAAATAGCACAAACGTCATCGTTAGGCTTCAGACTGATGCATTAACTGCACACAAAAGTAATGTTTACAACTCTAGTTCATTGAATCGTTCGCGTCTTAAACATAGAAGTTACATTTTAGAAACAATCAGTCGTTATGTGTACAAATAGCTATACATGGCTCAATCAAAGGGGGTAATGTGTAGTACGCGTAGCTAACGATGTTTGTCATGCTCTTATGTCTCTACTTTGTTATGGGTAATTCCTTCCCTGACAGAAACTTGTATGTCCATTTTCTACTTACAGAAGAGACAGACAGACTCCCTGAAGAACGTCCTCATCACCATCGACAGACCATCCAACTCTGGCAATTCCTCAAGCTTTTGCTCCTCGACGGCCATTACACTGACTGCATCCGCTGGGTCGACAAATCTCGCGGTATCTTCAAGATTGAGAACTCAACGAGAGTAGCAAAACTTTGGGGGAAAAGAAAGAATAGACCGGCAATGAACTATGACAAGCTCAGCCGATCCATCAGGCAGTATTACAAGAAGAACATCATCAAGAAGACCGAGCATTCAAAACGATTGGTGTACCAGTTTTGTGATGTTTGAGAGTTCTGTACCATTGAGACTAGATACCAACTCAGGCATTGTTGTTACCCCACAACATAACATGTCTAACATTTGTTAACGGATGCAGCGCCGAGGTGCCGTGAAGTTTGCTCAAATGACTCTACCAATAATGTGCTATGGTTGTTTGCCTAGACGTTACGCAAATCAAATGAAAGTCAGGGCCCGTAACTTTATGCCAAGTAGAACTGAGATGACAGAGACAATTTTCACCGAAAGTCAGTTTTAGACACATCCGAAAGTCACTGGTGATACAGAGTAGACGTAGCATCAGTCAGTGCAAACAGGGTTATTTTCTCTCCCTTATTATAGGAATTGCTCAAACTGTCAACATTAAACGTGAGTGTTTATGAAGTGTACTCCTGAACATATAAATGAATACCAACACTTGTAACACTGGCGTCAATGTAAGACTTATATAACATATGCCATTTTGTTATTTTATCTCGCATAATATATAGCATATAAAGTGTGTACATGATTTATTTGTGTATGTTGTTATATTAGTAATGTGCAAAATATAAATAAGCAGAATTCGATTTGTTTTGAGATTTTTCACCTTAAATTTACTTCCTCCTGTTTAATGTCTTAACCTAACACTCACTTACTATGAACTTATTTATTTGTTAGTTCTGACATGTTAAAACTAATTTCGTCTAAGCCTATTTTAAAATGTAACAAATCTCCAAAACTAAACTTAGACCAAGACTATTTATCAATAATAGTATAGCTGACCATAGACTGTCCAAATTGGCAGAAGCGGCGGTAATCTGACTAGTAAGTTAACTACCGTCTCTTCATTAGTTTTCCAGCCCAGGGCTCCGAAAGCGGATGACGTAATTTTGCAAGGGATTCTTTGTGTTCCCTTTAATGATCTCTTTTTGTCTTCTACCTTTGCATTGTTTCATATTGTACATTCCTGTCCTGTCCTGTCCTGTCCTGTCCTGCCATGTTGTCTCATTCATTTGCTCATAAACGAAACTTAACCAGGGTACGAATCACGTGTCCTTTCTTTAAAATTCGTCCTTTTAAAGTGTTCATAGTTTCTCATCCCGTGTTCACTTATGCTATCATTGTCGTTCTCACTTTATATTTGTATCCAGTTATAAGTTATACACATTTTGCATACATCTATACGTTTTGTATATTATATACTGCTATGTTCTATGAATCTAGCAGATTTCTGCCAAAGACCTGCTTTTATACTGATTTTATATCTTCTGTAATGTTGGTTTTATAGTATCTATTGCTACTATAAACTGAATGCATACTTTCTATTGAAATAAAACGACAAATACTAGATACGCCTTGTTTTAATAGCCTTGGTATCTGTATATTACAAGTAAATAGTAACTATTTATCAACAATGTTGATGATGGTGCACCTGCTGCTGCCGTTGTTGTTGTTGCTACTATTGTTGTTCTTTGGTGAGGTTATTTCGGTTTCTACAGCCACAACTTGTGTTTAACCCCGCGTCTATGGCATGATACAACTATTGAATCAACGTCATACTCAACATTTACATTGTCAACTAAAACTACTATTGTTTTCAATGTAATATAGCCATCCCCTAGAAAACACATCAAGCGGCGGGACAGTGCGCGCTGAAAAGACACGTGATAATCTTACACTCGTTGTCATACAAGTGTACTTTTATGAAACTCATCATAACAAACGTCATAAAGCTCCCTAGCGGTGCACTAACAAAATAATAAAACAATGCTCAACATTTACAATTATATTATACAACTCTTGGATCAACCTCATGCTCAACATTTAAATTTATATTATACAACTCTTGGATCAACCTCATGCTCAACATTTACATTTATATTATACATCTCTTGGATCAACCTCATGCTCAACATTTACATTTATATTATACAACTCTTGGATCAACCTCATGCTCAACATTTACATTTATATTATACAACTCTTGAATCAACCACATGCTCAACAGTTACATTTATATTATACAACTCTTGGATCAACCTCATGCTCAACATTTGCATTTATATTATAAAACTCTTGGATCAACATCATGCTCAACATTTACCTTTATATTATACAACTCTTGGATCAACATCATACTCAACATTTACATTTATATTATATAACTATTGGATCAACATCATGCTCAACATTTACATTTATATTATACAACTATTGGATCAACATCATGCTCAACATTTACATTTATATTATACAACTATTGGATCAACCTCATGCTCAACATTTACATTTATATCATACAACTCTTGGATCAACCTCATGCTCAACATTTACATTTATATTATACAACTCTTGGATCAACCATATGCTCAACATTTATATTTATATTATACAACTCCTGGATCAACCTCATGCTCAACATTTACATTTATATTATACAACTCTTGGATCAACCTCATGCTCAACATTTACATTT
>ENA-OREC01000480-OREC01000480.1-marine-metagenome-genome-assembly--contig:-NODE-480-length-15688-cov-11.510473_pt1 | contig 15688 bp, 5 predicted proteins | sample MGYA00248626_ERZ508543 | MGnify/ENA primary metagenome ERZ508543 (study PRJEB26211, sample SAMN05518279) | marine metagenome | isolation source: Puget Sound, Washington, USA | host: Bankia setacea... | reverse complement strand
GTGCTAACGTATATATAAGAAACATGTATCGACCATGAAGTGCTAACGTATATATAAGAAACATGTATCGACCATGACGTGCTAACGTATATATAAGAAACATGTATCGACCATGAAGTGCTAACGTATATATAAGACACAGGTATCGACCATGAAGTGCTAACGTATATATAAGAAACATGTATCGACCATGAAGTGCTAACGTATATATAAGACACAGGTATCACCATAATTGATACAACCTCGGAAATGTTTATAAATGAACTAATCTTGCTAGCGTGTTATACTGTACTGATGGATTAAGAGTGCTTTAGGAAAACTCTCAACTATTAGCAATATAATGGATATATGTGTATGTTTATACAAAGCATAGTCATATAATAAATACGTATACATCTAATATTAAAATCACGTGAACTAATTCCAATACGTATACACCTTCAAGGTGGTTGTTTTATTATAACTTAAGGACTGTAGTTTGGGTAAATTATTCTTAAATGTATTAATAAGGTATTATAGGGTTGAGCATTACCTTGACATGTATAGTTACAAGGGAGGTTTGCACGATTGCTTCTTAAACTTAATATCTGTTTAGTTACTATTACGTTGAAGAATTCCTTCCAGTTTTAACAGTGATAAGAGTACATACATCTGTATAATAATGTTTTATTCAAAGTCGTGGTGTTAAAGTTCACATCTTACAAGAATACAGACTGAAATGGGATATATACCAAACCAAGGTGTTACTTATGGCGTCTCCAAACATATGGCGTCTCCAAACATATGACGTCTCCCAAACATATGACATCTCCCAAACATATGGCGTCGCCCAAACATATGTCGTAGTCAAAACCTATGGCGTCGCCCAAACCTATGGCGTCTCCAAACATATGGTGTCTCCCAAACAAATGGCGTCTCCAAACCTATGGCGTCTCCCAAACCTATGGCGTCTCCCAAACATATGGTGTCTCCCAAACATATGGCATCTCCAAACATATGGCGTCTCCCAAACATATGAAGTAGTTCAAACATATGGTGTCTCCCAAACATATGGCATCTCCAAACATATGTCGTAGTCAAAACCTATGGCGTCGCCCAAACCTATGGCGTCTCCCAAACATATGGCTTCGCCCAAACCTATGGCGTCTCCCAAACATATGAAGTAGTTCAAACATATGGCGTCTCCCAAACATATGTCGTAGTCAAAACCTATGGCGTCGCCCAAACCTATGGCGTCTCCCAAACATATGACGTCACACAAACATATGGCGTCGCCCAAACATATGTCGTAGTCAAAACCTATGGCGTCGCCCAAACATATGGCGTCTCCCAAACATATGACGTCACACAAACATATGGCGTCGCCCAAACATATGGCGTCTCCCAAACATATGGCGTCTCCCAAACATATGTCGTAGTCAAAACCTATGGCGTCGTCCAAACCTATGGCGTCTCCCAAACATATGGCTTCGCCCAAACCTGTGGCGTCTCCCAAACATATGAAGTAGTTCAAACATATGGCGTCTCCCAAACATATGTCGTTGTCAAAACCTATGGCGTCGCCCAAACCTATGGCGTCTCCCAAACATATGACGTCACACAAACATATGGCGTCGCCCAAACATATGTCGTAGTCAAAACCTATGGCGTCGCCCAAACATATGGCGTCTCCCAAACATATGACGTCACACAAACATATGGCGTCGCCCAAACATATGGCGTCTCCCAAACATATGGCGTCGCCCAAACATATGGCGTCTCCCAAACATATGGCGTCTCCCTAAGATATGACGTAGTCCAAACATAAGATATCACCCAAATATATAAGCATTGCTTTTTTTACAACATATATACTACTTTACAGCTGCAGTATTTCGACATAGTGTACACAGTTACAAACGGGTGTTGTCTTGGAAAGGTGTAGGCATAAGTTGTCATCTATTTGCTATTATAATCCAATAATAATTTGGCTGTCTGACTGGCGCAGTGTTAACGCACTCGCCTCTCATAGCTGCAACCCGGGTTCGATACCCGGCGTCGGCATGTGAGATGGTCATGTGGTCACCAACTCAGACAGGTGGGTTTCCTCCGGGCACTCCGGTTTCCTCCCACATTAAGACCATCCGAACGCAAACATCGGTGCCAACGAGCATGATTAAGTTGTATAAATTGTTTCGTAATCGTTGTAAAATAAATCAAGTTTAAAATAAGGAAAAAAATGTAATGGATAAAATCTGAGATAGAAATCCTTCGAAGTCGGAGGTCATTGGCCGTTGTGGTGGGGATGAAAAAAACGAATGACCACGCAGAACCGACAAAAGGCGAACGCTAAACATAAATTAACAAAAATCTACTTGCTGCCAAAACATTTCTCACAGAATCTTCTTATAAAGAAAAGGTGAAGACAACAAATAAATATTGTGGTTTTCATTTTTAAAGATATCGAAACATTTCCTTTGTTGGTGTAGAAACCGTTTTTGTTATGTTGTAATGTAATTTTGAAATTGTTGTTAGACCAATGTTCAAGTTCAAAGTTGGGCAAAAACAAAAACATGCTGATAAAGATTTACTACAATATTTCAAAATAGATATACCTGTATACCTAGGGATGCATGTACTTGACGCCAGAGAGTCAGATTAATTAAAGTGATGATGATGCATTTTATGCCACACCAGTTGTTTACTTATAATAACATGTAAGGTGAAGGGTTATGTAAACGATTGTTTGTTGGTCTGTCCAAAATACAAACCCACCATTGTCTATATCAATAGTTTTTTATACATATTTACAGAGCATTGAGGGTTAGTGTTGGATCAGGATGGAGCTGTAATTAAACGATAAATAGTATAACAATGTATTCTTTTTTAGCGCGTAGTATAACACCACATGACTACATTGACACTGTAAACCGCATGCAAACAAAGTTCAAACAATGAGGTAGGGGCGTAGAATGTGTGGCTTTGCTATGACTCTGGTACCGAGGAACGGTCACTGTTTGTTTGTATACAGCTGGTATCCATTGTTACCGCATAACTAAGCAGCATGGAGCCAATCTACCCACCCTCTACACAAACACATCTCGCTTTTAAATACATTTTCAATATTTTATAGCAAAACCTAGCCAAGCATCACATCAGCGCCTTCTTTATAACGGTTAAATCTTAATTCAATAAAACGGTATCAGGTTTCTATTATGAATACACGCTCTTGGGCAGAATTTAACAGCCCTACCCTTATTCTGACTAACCATTAAACATGCAGTGTGTTAATAAAGCTTTATTCACTGAACCTTTTGACACACATATTCGGATATTCTTGCGGTGATTGGGGATGACAAAATACCTGAAATAGTTCTGTTTTTGTTTATTTCTAAGCGTTTCAAAAGACTGGAATGCGAGGGTATACCACGTGAGCACCGGCTTATCGTCCAACCCCTGGCTGTGGATGTATTCCAAATACTAACATCGCGTGCGCTAATGATCACCCAATAGCTTAAAGCTTGAGTTGAGCTCAACGACGGGAGGTTTAAGCGATGACGTTGTATGAACACAAACAAGCGTTATAATCATGACATATTCACGCAATCGGTAATTTCAGAGGCATTTATTTCAGGGAAACAAACTGAAAAGAAATATCCGAGACAAAGAATCGAGGTAAAAACCAACACATCAATGCCTTGGTAACTACATGTCATATTGTTTGTAATTTTGAGGTTTGTTTTCTGAAATTGAAAAAAGGATAACATATGTTGTCTTGTGTATGTTCTTTCTGTTAAGGTATTAATTTAACAAACTTTAGGCACGTCACTGATCTGAAGTCGTGTGACTGATTAGAAATTAAAGAGTTCTGGTCTCGTTGAGTGCATTTAGCAGTTACACATGCACAATGTAATTTTATGGTCGTGTTTCAATGACCGGTCTTGGTCAAACTGAGACAACTGTGGCAGTAACATGTTATATCAACGTTGAGTCAGTGTATGTGCCGGTATCATAAACAATCTCCTAGAGCGGCAAGTTGTCACAGAGAAGGGGTTTATTCTATCAACACTTGCAATATTCGCTGAAATACTTTAAAGATTAGCAGTGTTACGAACAACCGACTTGGTGTACTTGAATACGTTAATACTCAAATTCAGACAATGAACTGTGTGGATGATGTATTGATATAGGTTTTGTAGGGACGTTGTGGTCAAAACTCAGGCAGGGAACTTGTTTGGGTGATATTGGTAGTGTATGCTTCAGTCGAGTCATATGACATGGCTGTATGTTTGGCATTATGGAATTGTTCTTGTGTCTGAAGTTGTTCTAGTAGACTTTCCTTGATTTTTTTCTTTCTGTTCTTTAATTGATTGTTCCGTTAGGTGAAGCATCCGTATTCAAGCCCGATAGCTTAGGGTTTAGGGTTCCGTCGACAGTTGGGTCACACTTATTGACTCGATACTGTCGATTTCCTGGTGTTACTTTCAACGGGTAATCAAACAGGGGCTATGGTTAACGGACCCTCATCATATAACTCGACTTCTGTCTTATACAGTTCGTTTAACCTTTAACACCAACATAAGTTCACTTGTAACATAGAAAAATAACTGAGAGACATATGGTGAACTAGCGTTTTGAGAAATATTCTAAAATCAGTCACGATATGTCGTCTTCTTCAGGGAACGCAGATTTAACTTTTTGTTATTTTCATAAAAACAAAACTCGTCGTAGTGTAACGATAGATTTCATCTTTTCGGAGATTTTATTTTCTTATTCCGGTTTGTTCGTAGTTGTTGTTGTTTTTTAAGTTTTTTAAAGGCATTACTAGGTAGACTCTTTAAAAAATGCAATATATAGTTGCTATTCACTGTCCTGAGCCTTTTGTTGTCTTTTTTTAAACAAATTTGAAATGTAACTTACAATTTTATATAATCAAACTGTTTTTGTCTCTTCATTTTTTACTATTCTAATAAGTTTATTAAGTTCATGTTTACATAATTAAACATCGTAGTGACTTTGGTTATCTAAAACTTTAACTGGGCATCAACGCAGGGGTAACTTGTCCGTCTAAAACTATTAACATTTGAATTACGGGGAATTCGGTGAACTTTTCTTCATGGACGTCTCAAATCCTGATTTATGTTTTTGTTATTTCTTCGCTCACTACCAGATACGCTGATTTACGGTACGGTCCGCTCAAAACGTCGACTCTCTTTTGTGTGTTTTTTTCGCGTAAGAATTAGTTATAGAGTACTAGCGGCATGCGTTTATCTGGTTGAGCACAACGGTCCACTAGCTATTCAGGTGTTTAACAAACTGTGTGTGCAGCTTTCTTCGAGTTGCACACGAGCGGCTGAAACTGTGCTTTTCAGTCTGAGAATACTTTTTCCGTAGATAAATGTTAAAACTTTAATTAATCATGCGCGCCTTTTTGAAAATGATATCCTCGTTCGTACTGATCGTTGCCCTTACCAGAAACTAGGACGCCAATGAGAATTAATCTTTATTTTATATGATTGGAACTTAAAATGTTTGTCTTATGTATATATGGGAAAATAAAATATGTTTAAACTAAACTAGAATTAATCGTCTTAAGTCCATTATCACTTAACGCGAACTCGCCATCTCCAAATGGAACAGGAGAGAATTAGAAATATTAATACAACATAAATATGTCCATCCAGAACAACCATCCCAGTTCTTAGCAAGTGTTTATTGAAGTGACTAGATCTTACAGTGTGTGCCGCGCGGATAGGTAGCTAATATCTCTTATCATATCAATTCAGTAGTTACATATGATATTTCCATCAAATAGTTATGATTCATCTCCTTCTACGTTATAACAATTTACAGAAGAACATCGCAACTTTCGGGTGATAGCTCTACAAATATAACGCATAAGCTTTATTAACACGGAGCGCGTCTTTCAGATGGATCGAGAATCGCCCGTTGTTCCCTTTTTTCAATACGGTTAGCCAGCAATAGGTGCAATTAGATATCTGAGGTGTTTGCTTTGACTACTTTAACGTCCCATATAATAACTGGTCAAGACCGGACGGTGTAAGCGGGTTTAAATAAATATGGGTTCATAATTACGGACATACACGGTTTACATAACGGTTTGTTAAACTTTCGAAATGATTCTTACAACTCTTTACATCATATGTTCACAAACTTAGACGCACCCAGTAAAGCTTTAGAGAGTGTTCTAGTTCGTTAAATGGTTCTAAAATCTCTAAGGATAGCCATCATAAGAAAGTTGACCAGTTTTAAATAGTAACATGACTTTGAGGCGAAACACGATCATATGACGTTGCAGCATTAAACTGATGAAACAACCATAGGGTAACTGTTCTATATTCCTATAAACTGATGACACAGCGTATGTATAGCAAACTCAACAGTTACAGTATTTCGCGCTATTGCACGTGAATGATTATATAAAACTTCGAGAAATTACTCAAACGCGGTTGTAAAAGCTATATTGTTCTCAGTGTTTTTTCCCAGGCAGTTGGTTTAATCATCCGTATTCAGTCTGCCTCTCACTAATAGCTCCGATTGTTGGACTCAACCTCACACATGACCAGTCTCTTACGGTTCTGTGCAACAAACTTTGACTTTCCACCCCAGCATCTGCACTGGTAGACACAATAAATAATATATCCGCTACTCGAGTTGCCTCTGATCAACTTCCACAAAACCCCGACGCACGCGATATACGGTAAACTCTAGCGCGTACAAAAACGTTACGAAAACTATGTCCCCACTGTCAAATTCCCAATCACTGTCCTTAAATGGTTGTTTAAATGCAAGCGTACGATCTATTTCACAAGTTAAATCTCTCATTACATCATCCGGCTTATACCTTTATGAATGAAGTAGAAAAGTGTATTTAGTTATCTTATTGACATAGCGTGAATTCTCAATAGATTACAAATGAGAAGGACTATCCGTAGTAGATAGCTGACAGATTGAAATGGGCGTGTGCTTACAGCCAGCGAGCGATTTGGTTCGGTAAGCGGTAGAGTAGTACAGCCTACTGTTACTTACATTGCCAGCTCGTATAGCGTGAGGCTATATAAACAGCGAGACTTCAATGATCGATCAGAACTTACTTTACTCTAAGCTCAACTACAGCTAAGCAAGTAAAACTTCAAGCAACTTCGAGCGGACTTGTATTAAACTAATACAACTCTAAATAAACAACTTTATTTTTACTTTTGCGGATTCACGAACAAGGACTTAGCAAACATGTCGATCGTATTACCTAACGTGTGTGCAGCTGTAAGCAGCATGGAGGAGACACTATCCAGTGTGCTCAGTTACGAGGCTGATGTATGCAGCTCAGCAGTGGTGTTCCAATCATCCATGGAACTCATACCACAACTTTCATCAAAGGTTGCCAACTTCGGCTTGTACGCAGACACTGTGGAGAAGTTCTGCATACACTGAAAAACACTTCTTTCCATATATCTGGATTAGCAAAGTGTCCAGACTAGAGCCACTTCTTCTACTGGGATGTATCTTGGGGTTTCCAGTACTCGGTACTACAGAGGGAGGCGCTACATGCTTATATTTCTACAGCTAGATTCTGGGGCAACTTTACCCATGGATCGACAGCAGTTAGTGGACAGCTATGCCAAAGACTTGTCTTAGTTTATAACATTTCTTTACGGGTGCAAGCCTGGGTACATATCGGTACTCGGGTGATCTTAACTGTGATTTTGCAACAGAGCTATATAAAGCACAGGATGCTATGTACGAGGTGCTGTGTGAACGTTAGTCGAGAAGAACGTAACCGATGGTGCTGGTTTGGACAAACTCTGAACATCACGCGTGTTCTACTATGTGCAATACCTCTATCTAGAGGACTTCGAATCTCATCACACGAACGGTTTTGCAAGAAATCTCTGGACATTATTTATTTGCCTTATTTATTTATTCACTCATCATTCCATACTCTTCTGGACACTACGCATTGGATATATCAAAAGAACAAACATTTATTGGTGACGTGGAAGCCAACAATGGATATTTTACCAAAGGTTTTACATCGAGATCTGATCTTTCGTGACCATTAACATTTCGAGCAGATCTGAAGGACCGTATATCTACATATCAAACTCCACATCTTCAGCCATCATCGAGAGACACTTAGACTAGATGCAAACATTTAGTTAGCCTATCTCACGGCCAAAGTTTTGAGGTGCTGCAGCAGTATTATTGATTTATTTAATTTATTTATTTATTATAATTGTTAATGTCTTTGTGTCATGTGTTTTCTTATTTTTAATGATCTTGTGTTCCCAACTTTGAGAGAAGTTAGCGATTTGTGCTTTTTGTTACATTTTCGTTTTTGCTATTTATTAATTTTATTTTGATCAAACAATCTCTAAAATTATCAAAACCAAGCAGTCAGCTTCTTTTATGTTTTGTAGCAAAGTTGATACAGAACTAATGCAGCATGTAAGCCGTATCGGCGCTTTGTAGTGTACAATACAAGAGAGTAAATCTTTGAGGGGGGATAGGGTGCAAAGACGCCAGTTGTAATTTTGTAGAATAGTTTAATGGGGGAAATATTTTTCTAATACTTTGCTTATTCTTTAGATTTTTGTTCCATTTCAATGTCTCTTAGCTGTGGAAGCTAGAAATAAATAAAAAAATAGAAAAATTATAAAATTATTATATAAAAATTGTAAAACCTGAAAACTTGCCAAAAAAATCGTAAAATTTAGATCGGCATAGTGATTAGATGTACATGTAATGTTCTCATCATGTAGTACTATGTTTGTATTGTCAACCTTGCATTTTACGTGTAAAATCGACAGTATTATTATGATCAAAATGTGGAGAAAAAAAGAAAAAGAGAAAATCAAAATAAAAGAACTGAAACATATATGATTCTTTGTACTATATATATTACCTTGTAGTTTATAAACATGTGAACTATAGTAACAGCAAGTACACGAGGCACAAGAACACTATCGACACAATCATGGCTTCACTATAGTGGAAGAAAACGGATACATTCATACACGGGCGCGCACACACACACACACGAACGAACGAATACAATACATTAATCTGTGCTCAAGACATAAAACCGTCATATCAGCCGTTCTGATAGAGGCTTTTCCAAACGCATTTAAGTCATTTAATTTCAATTTACATCAAATGAACATTTTTAACTGTGTGGATTGTACAGACTCGTAGGCTGGATAGAAAACAGTCGATTACACGCACGTACGCACGCACGCACACACAAGGAAGACGTTAACTTTGCTTTTCTGGTTGAAAAGTACGAAATACTCGAGCAGCTCGAACAGGTTACGAGACAACAGGCTACGTTCGAGGAAACCACACGATCAGGAAGTGTTATCCAACATTTAGACGGTGCAACCATAAAACTTTTATGTTCGACGAGATTTAAACTTTGTCTTTCACTAGAGTATTTCATTGTTCTATAACGTACGTTGATTGTCATCAGTATTAGTAAGCAGATGATGTGACATTAAAACAGAGTTAACGTAAAGTTGAAACAGTTAAACAACAATTAACGAGACGCCTTTACACTGAGGAAGTTTTGCGGAATTTCGACGTTTTTTGAAGATTTGGTAGATATACACCCATTCAGGAAATTCTGTCACTGTATATACAATTATTCAACTGCCGAAACAATAAAGATTCAACTTCATATTTCGGCCTGTTGTCATATTTTATTCCTGGTTAAACGGAAAAGATTTGGAAATAATTTAAGAAAACATGACACAGAATTATAAAGAAAACATTTAAAAAAAAAACATTAATGCAAAATCGGAATGCTTTAGATGTGCCATGTCGAAAGAGGAAGAAAGAGAGCGAAATAACTTAACAAAAATCTTATATTGCATTACTTCACTTTCTCACACACATGTAACATTATTCTTTTTTATATTTCCCGTAATAGCAAGTGTCTCAAACTCATTCATGGATCGTTTTTTGTTTGTTTATTTCCTCTCAGCATAAAACAAAGCGTTACAGACATCATGTACTTTTGTTAATGTATTTCACTCGAATATAGCGTATCGGGAAATTCGTTTTATTTGCAGTAGTCTTTCTTTCTGCACGGCTAAGGACACCAACTTGGAGACCTTGAGATCATGTCCGAATATAAGAGCTATCAAATATGTTTAAAAGTTCAACACACATCAGATTACAATGCTAAATTGTTTTTAATGATATAAAATACAGACCCAGATAAAATACTTCTGCCTCTAATCCGCCGACTTATAAATAAAGAGAAAGACTTGTAAGCTCTTCAAATCTGATAATTCTGTTGTTGCAGTACATTTTTTACAACGGTTACCTCATGCCAGTATAGAATCAAACATGAAAGGAATGTATTGAAATATGCCAGCAATTTAAAGATTGTGTGTTAAATGCTGGACAGGTCAGTTTAGATTATACGCTTAAAAACATCCGATCGTACTGGATATCGCGCGGACGTTATAGAGAGACCAACTAGAGAGACAGTGTAAGGCCACCGTACCCATACTAGGAATTCCGATCGTTGATAAATGTATTTATATCTAACTACCTTCTTACTCAGAAATTCTTCTATTTCTGTTTTGATTCTATTCATACAATTCTTAAACACTAATTATAATACCATTTTTCTCCAACCAGAGGAATAGAGGAAGAATTTCACACAGTTAATCGTTAATTACCTATTAAAAACGGTCTTCTGGAACGTTGTGTTGGTTATTCATGGATCATTCTTTCGGCTATTTAAGTTCATTGTGCCGTGTTGGAACTGAAAAATAACAACTAGTGATATTTGTTTGAGTTTCAAAAAAAAGAAAAAGAGATTTAACTACCACTTGCACGTACAAAGAAATATGTTTTTTGGAACGTTTATAACTACATGTAAGCCCGCGAAACAACGCTACTCGTCTAGTCTATAAGGCATTATATGAAGATATGGTGGATACAAATCGGATGTTTCAATGGTTGTTGTTGTTGTTGTTGTTGTTGTTGTTGTTGTTGTTGTTTCTTGGGGTTGAACGAGTAGACATGTTCAGGAGCGTGCTGATATAACGTCAATAGTAAAACAGCATTGTACATTGGACATTGTATTAACTGCGTGGGGGGATATTAACATCCACAGGCTAGTAATACCACAGGGTCGGATAACTGTAGTTCATTGGAAAGTGACTGTGACTATTCGCACCATCCTCTCATTGCCTTGGGACATTTCTCAGAAATAACAGACAATAAGTGTTACACCGTGTAGGTAGGTTGTCATCAGGGATCAAGTGCGTGATATAGTGTTTTGTTCTTTCTTTCACTGTTGATACTTGTGTACCTCTGACGTAGAGTTCGTGTTCCTATGACAATCCCCGCTTTCTTTCCGGCCAGCGACCACCCTCATATTACCCTCTTCCCCTAACCCCATTCCCCGGAAACCACTTGTGGGAATGCACTGTTGCTTACACTGATTGAATAGCCCCGTGCATATGTTCTCTCAGGCTTCAACTAAAACAAACGTACACCAAATCGCTGTTATTTCAAGTGCGCTGATGTAATTCAAAAGGGGTAATGCAATTTTGGTACTTACATCTAAACAACTTTTTCCAACACCAAATTGACTGATATACTATAGCGGCTACAAGTTCGTTTTCATATGTTGGTGCATCGCTTTGATATGTTGTTTTATAATCATTTTGTTCAAGAACCAGTATCCTTATAACAAGCAGTGTTGATTACTGTAGGGAGAAAGGAAGAATCATTTGTATGGACATAATAGCGTACCTAATTGATAACCATTTTGATGCCAATGTTCAATGAAGGTTTTACAAGGCAACACGCGTCTGACTGTAAGTGGCCATCACGTATTAATACTTCTTGGTATAAAAAAAGAAGTGCGTACAAATCAATCGAACGGCCCAATGATGAGTTAAAGTGTGATTAACATGGACCAGTGTGCTCTCTCCAAAGCGGGTGTGAGTAATTCCACCGATATGACGTACGTTCTGTGAGATGATACACTGATCTTTGATTCCTGTGGCATTATCGGTATCACTGGATGTAGCAAGGAGCGGAGATTTGGGCTATTCTAAGTGTGAATGTTTTATTTTCGTCTGCTAGATGTGTCACGGTATTATCTATCCCAGAATACTTCCCCCGCCTCAATACTGTACCCCCGGGACTCGGTAATGAAAGGAAAGAAAAGAACAGAAGCAAATAATCTTGGCATTTATCGAATGACTGGGGTCAGACGCTTTTGGCGCGGCGGACGATGGTATTTCTAGCCGTTTATAGTATTTCTAGTATTTTCCCATTGATAATTCACGGGATATTGACTCTTCGGTAACACACTAGATTCCATGAACTGTTTTTTTCTGAATGGACACAAAACATAAACAATGTAACCAATCGGTAGTGTGAATCATAGTAGTTTCCCTATACGGACGTTTTAATTAAATAACCTTAACGAACCGTTTTCACCCATTCGATGCACAGATAAAAAATAATGAAGTGTTATCAGTTTTAAGTATACAAGGACAGCTTTCAACTGTACGTAGTGCATGTGATGGGGAACTAGGGTGATACAGTGACAACTCATGTGAGAAGTAGCGACACTACAATACACCACCTGGTATTTCACCCTGTAATCCGTAAAGATAAAATGTGTAGATATAATACCGATATAAAACAGATTCACATGACGCCAAGAAGTACGCTACCACCTTCCATTTTCGGACCACGATTTCATCATTTCACAATCTGGCCCGTTAATCATATCTTATTATAGAATCAAGAGTCGATAATCCGGGACTGTTTGGGATACTTCTGTTTTATATTAACAGTCGGGATATCCACCATTCGAACTCCAATACACTGTACAACACGCAAACAACGCAACTGGTATGGAACTCGTCTAATAGGGGATTTACCGATTTAGATGTATTTGCTATATTTTAGGGCCGTTAAAGCATTTGGTGACATATTGCTCTTTCACCATCAAAAGTCCTGGTTTTTGTCATTTATAACGTCATTGGTGTCGTACGGTGTGAACACAATTTACACACACAATAGTTCAATGTGTATGCTTCAACAAAATGACATCAATTCAGGACTGCTGATGTTGTTGTTGTCGTTGTTGTTGTTTTGCAATAAAGACCATCTAATTATTGAGACCAGTTCAATTTCAAAACAGAATTTTATAAATTTGGCTTTCCATTCCAACTCTAAAACAATGAACTACTTGTTAAAAATACCAACACAAGGTTATTAAAACGTGGTCTTATTTCTTGGGCTTTAATACTACGTTGAGAATAGTGGTGTCACAAACCTTAAATCCACTAAGCAGTAAAGGAGGGTATTCTAGAATAGTTCACTTTGACACAAACGCAAATACAGGAACGAAAAGCCCGAATAATCATGAAAAACCAGGGCCATGATGGGAATGTCAAATAAAGGATTGACAAAGTTAATCCCTTTTTTATCAAATTAATGGAAAGAAATTCAAACTATTTTCGACGAGACATTTTAAACACACCCTTTTCCGAGCTCTTCCGTAATTAAGTAGGGCTGGTTTAACACTCAAACTAGTTTTATTGAACATTTAGAGTGAAATTAATCTAACATGTTATAAAGACCATAATAAGTATCTGTTTAAGACCACTTAACTAAAAAAGACAACGAACTAAGGATAACTACCTGTTAAATGTATTAGTTTTATATGTCAACTTCGAAAACACGGTTATATAGCGGTATAAAACTAAACAAGGGAAGTAACTGTTCATGATAACGGGATAGTCTTGATAGAGTTACGCTCACATTTTTGTTTACTTTTTCGATATCGGCTGCAGATAAAAATATATCCAAATGTAGAAACGGAAGAAGACTCGCCGTTTCACCATCCTTCTTACATTTTTTTACTAATCTTAATCACTAGAATATCGATTACAGACTTCCGACAAGGTAATAAAATGTAGCTAATTCAAGTTATTTAGGTAATGTTGTTTAAAGGGGCGTGTATGAGGGTGCACTTTAGTCAAATCATTAAACAACAACTTACATATTATGTGTTTGAGTCAGTAGTTGTGTCGCCATAAATAGAAGATAGAAAACTAATTCAGACGGTATTTAGTGAATACTATATTAATAATATTTAAGGCAATATCGAAAACGTGTGTCTCAAGATTAAATCGTACTTGGATTTAAGAAAAAAAGAGACTGCTATTGCATATAAAATACCGGATGCCTTCGTAATTATTGTTTAAAGCAATAACGAGAAACACACAAGTAGACGGTTATGTTTTACCTTTAGAGTACAAACAGTCCTCAAAATGATGTAAATCGCTGGTACTAAGGCAAGTGTATATACAATTTCTGTGAGTGGTTAAACAGTGGGACTATATACATAGCGAGATATTAGAAAACAAAATCAACATTTCTATTTACATATGTGCAATTAACGTTACAACTCAAAATGTCACCACAAATAGCAAATTATAATCCAATACCATTATTGAGGAGTAGTATGCCCTTAAATAAACTACCATACACAAATGTCTTACTTACGACGATCGTGTACGGTAGGTAGGTTCAGTGACCATCATACATATGGAAGAGTTAATCCTGAAATTAACAAAATGGCAGCATGATATGTACATTTGAAATTAATGAAAATTAAGGGTTTCCGCGTAGCTACATGTAACCGCTATTCTTGTATCATAACCGTTAATCAGTTTATAAAAGAAATCGTCAGCATCAAACGTTGCTCGCTTCCCCTCAAGGAAAACAAATTAACGACCAGCGTCCGAAGATTCTTAGTGTTAATATCATGACGTATGCGGATACATTTTACTTCCACAACGGTCAAGAAGTAATCACGTAAACATTGTTAATCATATCTTATAATATACATGACATAAACACGTGTCAATCGAGTGTACTAACTATAACGTCGTAAGCTCGTATAAATATGTCCGACAAACATGTAAACTAGTAACAAAAGACGCCGAAACGACCGATCGGAAATCTTATAATTATACAAAGTAAACTTATATCAAACGAATAGTACATGAACTATCTTAATAATGTCGGTTTAATTCTAATGTTCTCAAACGACTTCGCAACGGCCAATCAGAAGAGACGTTACAAAGCAGTTGGAACGTCGATTATCGTTTTCCTTTAATACTGTGTAAACATGAAAAGGCAACTTTCTTGCAGAACTGTCAATTCTAACGGGAAGTCTAGATATATATGTGATATGGCAGCCTTTCTAGGGTGGGTCCATGTTAAAATAAGAGAAGTTGAAAGGTTTATACCAAGCAAACGTCCAGTAACCGCTCAAGATTTCTTCCTCAAATAGTTCTTCTGTGGCTTTTATATTTGAATGGTCTGAAACGGATCCTTATAATGATCTTGATGCGAGGTTTAGTTACAACATTAACAGCAACACAAAGTAATACAAAACTTTATATCGTTCGATTTCAAACTTAATCGTGCAGTCTATTTTCCAGAATTGTCTGTTGATGGCTTTAAATTGCAGTGAAGACATTAGTAAGATGAAATGGATGCCTGTCATTAAGAATAGAGTCATTCCACTACATTACAAAGTTGTTTCGTTATATAGAGTAAAAAACAAAATCAAAAAGTACTGTTTAAATATTGTACTGCTGATATGTGTAGTGTTGTATTATTGTACTGCTGATATGTG
>ENA-OREC01000479-OREC01000479.1-marine-metagenome-genome-assembly--contig:-NODE-479-length-15694-cov-11.512198_pt1 | contig 15694 bp, 3 predicted proteins | sample MGYA00248626_ERZ508543 | MGnify/ENA primary metagenome ERZ508543 (study PRJEB26211, sample SAMN05518279) | marine metagenome | isolation source: Puget Sound, Washington, USA | host: Bankia setacea... | reverse complement strand
TAATAATAATAATAATAATAATAATAATAATAATAATAATAATAATAACAATAATAATAATAATAATAATAATAATATAAAAAAATGCGGGTTTTTATAAAAAATAAATAATAATAATGACAAAAAGCGGAAAGGTATAATTGTTTACTTTTTCACTATCAACCTGTGTCTTTATTGTTATCGTTGTATTTTCCGTTACACGATATTCATGTATCTATGACATTAGTGTTGATGAACTGACCACACGAGTTTGTGTATATTTTAAAGGCTCCAGTCATTGAAAGGTTTTGTATAGAATCGATATCTGTCACCATTTCCCCAACATAATTTGTACTAAATGTTTTCCCCAAATACATGTGATCTTTCATATCACACGTTTTACTATTATTGTATCGGTAATTTCAAACGCATGGGCATAACGGTCTTCATTGTCTTACACGCAGAATTACGTCGATACTCTTCAGATAGTCAAACTGAAGCAATGTAGATATACATACAGTATATGCATTATGTATTGAAACTAAATCTACTAGTTTGGCCAAAAGACGCCGACAAAGAGCTTTTCATTTCATAATTTCTTTATCAATGTAATAGGCTGTATTATTCTCTATTGTGCTTTGTTTGTAGACCTATTTGTGCGTCAGTGTGGGAAAAAGAAGACGAAAGAAAAACGAAAGAAACCCATGAAAGGTGGACCCGCAAATTGACAGAAACCGGGAATAAGTGCCGTCCAGTCGAACCACCTTGTCATACAACATGTTAAGTAAACCTTGGACAAAAACGGCTACAAATAATGGCGAGAAAATTACGATCGCTGGACAATGCCAGTGGACAAATATTGACACTAGGGTAAAGACCAAAGTTATATATTGGCAGTACATTAGCGCGATTATTACAATAAATTAATAGCAAATAAAGTCATGTAATAGAGACGGTCCAATGCGATGACCACCAAAGGTAAAACTGCCACGATAAAAGCAGCTTGCGTAATTAGAAATACGGACAAAACGGACAAAAATGATCACACACGGACAACGGTCACTGAAACATATTAGGGCTATTTCTGGCATGTTTGATCAAGGTTTGTTTGCGGGTTCAGGCTTATATTCAACATTTGTTTACACTCAGGTATGTCAATACAACGTTTAATTAGTCATATGGCAACGTTCCCTCGATGTTTTCCTGCGGAGAGTGTACGGAAATGGTTTCACTCTTGATGCTGCTGTACATTGTCTAACGCAGAATAGAAAGCCAACGTTGGCATAGCAACTGTTAAAATAAGATAATAAATACAAACATATTTTGAATTTGTTTATGAAATGCAACGTGTATAACACTATTGATCATCACATTTGTTATTAAAGGAGGACATGTAAATTGTCACTGTTTACTTCTTTGTTAATTGCACACTCGGTGTCTATTCCTCCGTTTTCTTTAGTTGTTGCATAAATGGTTAACTTGAGTTTGTGTGATTTCTACTGTTTCTAAATTCCACACTGCTGTGTCCTACATAAGTTTATCTGTCTGGCATTTCTATGCCGGCGTATAAATATTTATAACTTTTATGTGCACGTGCTTAGGCCCGTTACTTGTGTTAAGGAATTTGATATGTTTTTGCCGACCTCAGTTGTATCATTCTACGTTACATAATACAACAATGAAAACATTATTATACGTGTGACCAGAATGCTCATTCACCTTTAAAATTGCAATTCAATCCACGTGTCAGTTTCGATATATGCAACACAGCAAACCTAAAACAGCTAATTGAGTGTTTTGCACTGTGCTCAGTCTTTCAAGAGATTCGCTCGATTTATTGTGTTATACTCAACACTTCCATTTTAAAACTGAAGATATGTAATGTAACACGTGATATGCCCTTAATTATATTATTCGTGGCATCACAAGTTCACCTTTCGACATTTTCGTTTTTTTCTTTTACATCTGAACGTGAGAACACAACTCTCGATTTAATAAGTCCTCGATATAAATCGTACCGCTGTACCGTCGGTCCATATTAAACCAGTTCCCTTCTTTTAATATAACCCATCTCTTGCCTATAATTATATTTAAACAATCGAGCCCGGAATGTTCTCCTAATTTTGAGCTATAGTCACGTTCCGAATCAATTAAAGAAGATGGGGTAGATTTTAGCGCTGGGTTTTCTTGTTTGCCAAATACTCTTCGATTCGTACTCTGGAGTGTTCGTAATTAGGATGGTTTGTTGACATAGAAGCCTCGACCACCCATTATTCCGTGTCTCTCTTGTCATACTAGCAGAGAGCCGATCCATCACGAAAACTCTTATACAAATATAAGATTAGCCCATATTACATGGAAAAATCCTACAGCACTTAGCGGTTTCCAAAGACCCGTCGTTCTCTGTCTCCGCCATGCGTGCGCCACCAACCCCGACCTTCCCCTCTCAAGCCCATAAAATACCCCCTCAAACATACACACCAAAAATACTAAATAATAATCCCCTACCTCGCAATTTTCGAAACGTTCGCTGGGATATGAAAATCCAAAAACAAAAAGGTAACTTATACCAGCTCTTCTAGTCAAGGGTATATACCATTATGTGCATAGTGATACTTAAACCGTTTCTATTTAAGCCTCTTATTTCACTTTAAGGATTCATCCTTAAGTGAAATATTATATTATGAAAGCCCGTCCTGGAGAAGTCACAGATACTTTTCTCACGTCGAGTTCCATCTCAAAGGGCCTTTAACAGGTTATGTAAATGTGCAACCATTTTATATCTACACTATCAGTTACAGGCTTGCTTATATGTCGTCAGAGCATTTATAAGTGTTGATATATATAAATAAAGAACCATAAGCATGTAAGTATGGTCTGCGTTTGACAACATGTCTCTCTATTCATGCCTCGTTTGGAGCAATGTATTCTCTAGGACATCTAAACCGTTTTACTAAATCCCAATGTCTCAAACCCAATATGGTCGACATTCAGTTTGATGTATATTTTAGCAATAACTTTTTCTAAAATCCCATATCAAGTCGTACATTTCCCCTCAGTATGTATTTCCACAAGAGCACGTCCTCCAAATCTAATGAGCAACTCCCCATGTTTTACTGTTCTAGACTCTACTAAAGGTTCTACTCATATTGTTAAGTGGCGTTACGAAATAGCTTTGAACATGATTTAAGCATCAAAGAAATTAGCTTTTACCGCCCACATGCCCATGTCGTTATCAAATGTTTTAGTTGGTGGTTTTTTTTCGTTTAAAATTAAATTTGGGATTGACTTCGCCATCTCCCACCAAATGAAGCATATATTTGCCAATGCTAAACTATGTAAAAAAAGAATTGTTATGTTTCTTGAGATGGTACGTTTCCTAGTGGACACAGCGATGCTCGTTTATTTCAACCATTGGTATTTTTTTATGACGTGTTACGCCTTAACTGTCGGTGTAGCCAACTAGACCCTTCTTGGGCACTCTAGGCATTGGTTTCAAGTAACAATGTTCCGTAGATTACATTAAATAACACATTGTATACCATGTTTATAACTCATGTACAAATGTACACATTCTGAAAACAACAATACAGTGTTTAATTTATCATACGAGATTCTTTCAGATGGTTTTGTTTTGTCTCTAGCTCGGGTAACATGACTCTGTATTGCCAGTGGGGAAAGGAGAGTTTCAACTGCAGACTGTAGATGTGAACTATGAGCGAAGTATACACAAAACCAAAACTGTGCGTTATGAATCAACAAAACCTGTCAAATCAAGTTAACCGTTGACCCGGTATGACCCTTTTGCACCCAGAGGCTGAATCCCTGGACCCCTTATAGCTATGAGCAACAATATTGTATGAAAACTAAACCGAGCAATTAGATTATTTCATTAGGAGCAGAGACACTTCAAATTATTTCTTTACAACCAGAAAATAATGACAGGTCTAGTATTTCAGCCGATTCAGGAACCCCACAATAGCTGCCATGTCCCCGTTTTGTGTTAATTAGTGATATTTGACGCGTGTTGGGCGGACGGAAAAAGGGCCCCGATTGTATCACCACACGCTGGAACAGCCTCGAGACCGCCATGTTTCTCCGTTCACTCGCCACTTGACCAAAACAGAGGGCGTATTATAGATATGGTATGGTATGAAACAATAATGGAAACTAAAAACTACCGGTGTGCCTACTTGTGGACAAGTTTCTGGTTATGTTTCCCCTTTTTATCATTTTGAGTACACAGACACCTCAAATACCCGGACACCGTCTCTAGGGTCTGGAATCTTGAGGTTTTCGGAGTTGATGGGTTTAATACATTTTATTTAATTGTGTCATTAAAAATAATTCCAGATTAAACAAAAGTACACATTACAAACTGTTTCGGTTTCACGTTTTTACAATTTAAATTTACAAACTAATAAAACGGTAAAATCAGTAAAACAAAGAGAAGATCCCACAACGATTCTGACACAAAGTCCTTGGTTCCGTGCTGTCCCGCCTATGCCGTTTATTCACCGGACGCCATATTGATTTCCAATGGCTGGTCTGATCCGGGTGGAATTATACGCTTTATTTCAACAGGTAGACGCTTGATTCTGCAGGTGCCAAATATCGCCGTCATCTACCCTGTTACTAGGAGACTCTAGAATTTCACGACAAAAAACGCTGATAAGCATCTCCCAGTTAATTTTACACCGGGTGAAACATTCGAGACGGTTGGAATCAAAGTTCATTCATTCTCTACAGTTAATGATCTCGAAACATCAGAACAAGCTGCTTCTATGATTGTGGAATAAAATCAGAATTATTGGGGGATAATATCAAATTTGACAAAAGCTCTAAACAATCTGGCCTCGTATTGGGTACCTTGGTGGCATATTCATTCTAAATGTGTGTTTTCCTGTGTACTGGAACTGAACTGTGATAGATCGTCATGCTAAGATGAGTGGTCTAATGTTGATTTGATAATAGTTGTCGTAACATACGTCATCAATATATATATATGTAATACGCTGACAAACTAAAAACCACTATCCCACTCAAAAACCCAAACTAAGCACTAAGTTACATTTAGTGTATGGTTGACTGTACAGCACTTGTGTTATAGTATAAGAATCATTTGTCAAACATCTAAGGTATAATGTTCAATCCTGGCGCGTGTTCAGTTATACCCGATCCATCTAAATTTCACTTGTTTTTGCTTTATTTCCATCAGTTGTACTCGGTATAGTTTTCCCGCATTATTTACTCAAATTGCATTGCGTGACATTTGCTTGCAACGAAGATGAAATAATCAATGCAGATAATTAAGAAAGGGCATTTGTACATATTTCAAATGTCATTCGAACATGTAACGTAAGTGATTCTTGTTGTTTGTCATTTTACGACAATTGACGACTTCGTTCTGTTTACGACTCGTTGAATCCCTATTCCATTTACGGCTGATTCGACGCTCATTCATGGTAACCAATAGTGGCCCAATAGAATAAAACACGGCCAATTAGATATGCACGTGTCCACGTTTTATTCCATGCTCGTTTTCATTGTCGTCTGCTGACAGAATAACGACAGTTAACGACAATCGACCGACGACTGGGAGGTACGCATCGCACGTTTCCTTGGCGAGTTTACATTGTTAAATAAGGCGTTAAAGATGGAACGATTACTAAAATAGCAGAAGAAATACGCTGGCCACATACGGGGAAAACTCTGTAAGAAAACTAGAGAAGAATTGATACACGCGTGTACATAGAAGTATTTTAAAAGATGCAGTTGTGGTTAATATGGCCATGTGCGCACACAAACAGGTTGCGCGTGGCCGTCACGTGATTGTCCAGTAGATTTGAACCAACCATTAATGGTATACAGACCTTAGCGCAACACTTAAACAGTGTTTGTTGTACCCCCCGCACACAGTCATCTTCGGCATTTTTGGCAAAACAAAAATGTACTTTTACAAGATACAACTTCCTTTTGACTTGTTTTGTTTACAAAAGGACAGTCGTAGTAATATAACATATTTTAGAGAGTTCAATTTTCCCATGAAATGTTTACTTTTCAAAGATACACTATCTACTTTTGACAAACTGTTCAACTTGAAGTTTTCATTAATATATTGTATTGAGTGCAAAGTTGTATTTGACAATTTACATAAGTCTTATGATATTATCAATATATAAACAATGTTGAACACATATACAAACAGAAGCGTACGCACGAGTCTCTCACAGGTATGTACGATGTCCTTAGTGATATGTGGACAGATAGCATGACCTTCCAATGTTATTTCAGTAAATATTGAATCTGTGATTTTTAACTTGACTTAGATAGGGAGCTATAAAAATCTCTAAATATTTACGTAACGTGTGAGTATCTCAATGAAGTGTATGAACTAGCTTTGGCCTAGGTCTGTGAAAGTGTGAATGTGTGAGTTTTATGAATCCATAGGGCAGGTTTGGTAAATATTTAATTTTGTTGTGATAAATGCCCCTTCATGGTTTATTACTGTTTGCTGACAACTGGTTCATACGGCGAAATGCAAACATAACACAGGCAACGTACATTTGACTATGGAACTGAATGACGTTAATCAATTCCGAGTTCAATATTATAGATACAACTGTTTAAGCAGGTATGGCAATCCGAATTAGAAAGAAGACATCCAAACAAAAGCATAGTTATCCAAGAATGGGAAACATGTAATGAAGTGAAAATGAACTAAAATTGTAAGGAAAATTACCTATCCGTTTTAGGTGAACGTTGACTCACAGACTTTCTTCCTGATTTTGTGTATAGAAAAGGTAAATTAATTACAGACACTTTTTGGATATGTTCAGATTGATTTAAAACATGCCCAGTCATAATCACTAAATGTGTGCAAATGCTATACATTTCTAACGCACATTTCTAAACTATATAGTTGTGTATTGACCTTCAGTAGTAAAGTACCATTCAAGCACCTCAATAACATTGTCTGACAAAATTCCAAACTTCAGTACCAACTAATTAGCTCTCCTTCGTTGGTAAATAACTAATTGCCCTCGACAACTAAAGAGTTTCCATAGGTGTCTTTAAATTAAGCTGTTCAGAATAATCACAAAACCACCAATTTCATTTCACGTCATTATAATGACTCGAATCAAACTCCTCCAATGAATTGAAAAGGACCTTTTATAACAGATATCTATAAATGAAGTTTTGTTTCGAATACTAAGGTTTTCATTTTGTATTTTTTTCTCATCATTCTGGATCCGATTTAAAAAAATGAGTTTTAAAACTGAAGACCAGTGTTCTATTCATAACTTTGTCTAGTCCGGCTCTTCAGAATTTTAGATCACTATTACATTGTCAGGTCGCGGGAAATAATTTGTAATAAGCTCGCTGTTAACAATTTTATTCATTGTTCAATAAGCACTTAACGTAAAATACCCGGGCGCTTTGATCTTATGGGCTTTTTTAATATTAAGAGAGGTACCCCAAAATTCCTCCCCAAACAACCGCCCTTGAACACAACACCGGACAAAAGACCGCACTTAAATCGAATAAAAGTTGAAACAAAAAAATGGAGACCTTGTAGTTTTACACCAATAGTAAGTTAAATGAATACAAGTAGAACCGTTTTAGAGTACATAACATTCGCATATTTTCTCTCTAAACATTGTTAGAAATGGATTAAATAACGTTGTTTGAATAATCGGTATATATCTTCAAAATCAATGTGTATCGCGCCGAAAAGTAACCAGCGAAAAGGTTTATATAAAAACAACGTTTAATGAAACAAATAGGAATAAATGAAATTAAAAAAACACAAATACAAATACTATAACAAACACACAGGAATGTCGATATGTACCTTATTGAAACACGTAGAAAAACAAATGCAACAAACAACTTAAATATCAAGAAACAAATAATCGATTACCCGGTATCAACAACATTACTGCAACAAAAACATCTCTCACAAGGAGCCTTTTAAAACAATACATAATACGTTTTTTTTTTACATTTTAGTTTTCTACCAACAAAGCAAAAGCGACGGTAGAGTAGCGCATAGTTCCTCTCGTTTAATCTTGATTTACAATATTTGCATATCATTTGCATATCTCTACTAGCAATAATGTATGGGAAAGGCGATGATTGGGAAAAAACGCAGAAATGAATTGATAACTGTATAAAAGCTGGGAGACACAAAGTGATTTTCTGCAGCATTATGATAAGAATATTGTCATTTCACCGTGCAGAGTGAATTGGGTTTAATGGCCTCATCAAAATTGACCATTAGATATTTCCATTTATATTTTGATATCGTATTGAAAGGAAATGTCTTTGTTAAAACTGTCTCATGGAGTTCATGATGTTGGCAAAGCTTCAAAACAGGTGACACATTTTGTAGATAATGAACATATACTATCTGGTACATATATGCTGATTTAGTTTTATAAGAATTTCGTTCAACAGCATCCAAAATAGTAAACGTTCCAAGGAGAACTGAATTGAGCGAAAGGAAGGTCCAGAAAACCTGGGATAAAAACTGTACTTATATGTGACCAATTAAAATGCTAGTACACCCGTGATTTAATTCATACGCACCGGAACGTGTAACTTAATTTAATTCTGCGATAAAACACGGGTGTAGATAATTTATTTCTTAATTAAATAAGTCAAGTGAATGATTGAGAACAAATTCCCTGTACTAACTTTTAGCAACTGAACTATCACAGTAATCGGACAGTTCTAAAGAGAAGAAACAGAGTTATATTAAAGACGACATCTGCGCAACAGGAAGTGAACAGTATCTGTGGTATTGTAAATGTATCCGACAGATTTTAATATGTCTAAGCTATTATTGGTTGTGTCTTTTATTAATCATTCAATTGTTTCACATAAATAAGACTAACTAGACATGAGAGCCGTGCTTTTGTCGACATCATGACGCGGGCGATGTAAGCTCCCTGATGATGACAAAGCGTTTCCAAACAATATAAATGCAAACTGAAAATTAGAAAGAATAAAATATAATAAAAACCTTGGTCCTTTTCATGTACTGAGTTCGACGCCGGATTTCCCGTAATAGACTAGTAAATTCTCGTCTAGAAGAGGACTTGGGGGTCACGTGAAGCTTTGAAAACAACGGTCTGATTCAATTTCAGATAATTTACGATTCGCTTACAAGTGGCTCTTATTGAATTAATCCATCTGTTTCGAACGATTGTGTCGGAGCGTTTTTATGACCTGCCTGTATATTTTTCACATCTCGAGGGATCTTGTTAAATTCTGCATCAAAGGGCTGTAACCATTTTGTCAGAAATCTATAAATTTAGGTTTCCACTTCACATTGTCCAGTGAATGTACTATATATTCCTCACCTTTACCATAAAAGCCTTCAACTTAGTATTAACAAATGTACTCGTAGTTGTGGGAATAGTTTACTCACGTACTGTATCGAACCTTGATGGCATACAACTAACAGTACTGTAATGGGTAAAATATATTGCTACTATGCATTAACAGATTTATAGTTTTAAGATTTCATTTGATTTGTGTTTCCAATAAACTTTGTAAAGATCTAACCTACATAAATCTTAGTTTTGCAACTAGCTTTAAACGTACGTGAATCGTAGGAAACATTTGCTAAAACACCATGTACGTAAACATTAATTCAATAATTCATAAGTGTTCATAAAATAGTAAACAAATTTGATACATTCGAAAAAGGCAATGTTACTTATACTTTTAAAAGAGCATGTTCCCGTAGCCCTTTATGTTACCAAAGATGCTTTTGCTGCTACAGACCCTTATGTTCAGTGGGAGCCCTTTTTACTAGTCACTTCAAACGAATTTTGAGAAATTGGTGAAGACGTTCGCTCGTGACTCTGCAAACAAATCCGAAATTACAACGGTTGTCCTCTTTAGCTCGTCCTAGCAAAGCATAAGGGACACACTAGGAAACGAAGGCTTCACCGAGAACCATTTTCCAAACGAAAAAGGGAGCTCAAAAGTATAATAAGACGAACAGAAGATCGGGTCTCGAAATAATAACAAAGGTTGTCGGCCGTCTGTCGGTGAAATGGATGCCGTATTAAACAACGATTTCATTGCAATTTCAGAAGACTGCCAAACAATCAGGCCCATGTCAATGCGTGTCCATATAGTTGCTGTTGTTTCTGTGTTATTCATGATTTTTTTTTAAATAGAGAAGTAAACTAATTAACACATTAACAGATTGAGTTTTCTGACGTCCTTAGCAGCGATACGGGATTATGATATAGTTCATCTTCATAGAAGCATTGGGTATCTTGGTCGCTTAAATTAAAACTGAATTAAAATTAGTCAGAAGCAGTAAATATTACGAAAAAACACATTTTTACCAATGCGGCCATACGTATAACGTAGTCTTAGATTTGAGATGATATAGCGCATACTTATACGCCCTTGTTACATCTAATGTACATAGGATACGAAGTAGTTGGCTTTCATTACTTTAAACTGCAATTAAGTCGGTATGATAGATAGTTAATTAAATTCTCGTTTATTCAAACCACACAAAACCTTTAGTGGTACATGCAGTGTTTAGTTTAGTTTTTATTTGCTGCATTTTTTTCTTTTGTAAATACAAGATTGTTTAAACATTCAATACAAACTTGGTGTAACCGATTTCATATTATACATTGCCTACTACTTAGTACACAAATTAAAGTTTTTGACCTTCTAAGATAAAAGGGGTGTATTCAGATATGGTTTAATCACAACTCTCCCAAACAACGTGTGTTATCTACCCGACCTAGGGCAGTAGGAAGGACATTATCCGTGTGTAGGAATGCTTCACATATACATCAACAGTGTACGTGTAGTCGAGTGGCACACATTTATCATTACAGTTATATCCATGAGAAGTATCACTGAAATTGAGTTTGAATATTTCCTATAGTTCACGCATCATACATGTAAAGGTTTGGGGTTGTAAACGTGTTCGGAAAAAAGTCTTGTTCTGTTCATAAACTGTCTCGGAATAACAAACACGTTTTTCCCCATCAAAACAACCTAAAAGAAAGCGTTATACTGGGCGATAATGAAGAAACTAACGATCCACGTACATAACTATATGGTGTTCATAATTGTTTTAGAACATGGACGAGTTTCTGGATTGCGAACGGTTTTGATGGCATCTCGCGTAACATGCAAGTGTTTGAGTTACTGTATATCCCTGTTGTCCCACATAAGATACCCAGGTACAACTTGTTTGCCGGTCTTCACTCAGAAGTACCCTAATTGAGCAGTTGACTTTAAGGCATGTTCATTGTAGTATTGTTTGAAAAAAATGAGTCTTGGATGTTGTATACGTTTTTTAGAAAGATATTGACACATTTTCAATTTCAACAATCCCTGTTTATGCTGTTAAACCGTATTCTAGTATGAAAAAATGTCCCCAACCCTAAATGTAATCTTTGTTGTTAATGTAAACGGTAAGTGAACAACTATCAAAAGTTTCAAAATTTCAACGTTTCAAGTTTTGTTTTAATTTCAAGAAGTTAGTTTTAAATGTTCAAGGACTGGGTTGCCCAAATTTCAAGGACTGTGGAATTTGAAGACCTCTTGTACAAGAACCCCTGCGGCTAAATGTTTGTCTAGTCCACTTATCTGTAACTAGAATATTTTTATTTCTATTGTTTTGGACGTTTTGATTTTTTGTAATTATTTGTTTTGGTGTTGGAATGGGGAAATGGATGTACAAAACGGATCAAATATGTAAACTATGATGTAAGGAAATATGGCAAGTGAAGAAAAAGCCCCCAAACATTCTCTACGAAGCCAAAGATCATTTTCTACTACTCCAAGTTGGTTATCATGTATTTCAACAAGAGTTTCATGACTAATACGTGTGAGATTGTCCTTGGCACTGTAAAACAACATGCTTATTTATTCAACGCATACACCAGATTCACAAGAATACCGAAAACAAGGTATTGGTAGATACTAAGCACGTGACCTGTTGGAAACATTGAAATTAAAAGAACTTGTATGTATCTAGTGACGACACGCTCGACTACATTGTTGTTAAACACGTTTGCCAAAATGAAACATATAAAACTAAAACAATATTCAGCTCTATCAAGAATGATTTCAGAACACTGTCATCGATGGTTTAAGACGTCCGCGAAACTCTGAATGGGAGATATGTTGAATGTGTTGCTGTCCGTACCTTTAACGATTCTATTTTCACCTCCCATGCACACGTACCTGTAACACCTCGTCTATGTCACCAGCCCACTGATATCATAAATCAAAACACACATTAAAACCTAATCTCATAAAATACATAGACCGGAAATGACGTCTTACTGCACCCAAGGACGCCACCAGGGTTTGCCCGTACTTGAGTGTTATTAAATATGTCCCCTGATAGTTCATGACATTTTAGAAATCCGTTTTACCACGGACATGAATATAAATTTCATATTATACGTTGACACGGCGCTAGATTAAGTATAATGCATAATTCATGACAACATGTATAAAACGTGTATTGTGACCATAAATAGTTCGTATAAATGCACTTATACACGTGAATAAATGGTATTTTCTGTATAATTTGAAATATATTTCGTTTTCGTTATATTCTCGCGTTGTTTTCAAGAAGGTTAAGAGCGTCCTTTGTACCAACCTTTCGAATACATTGTAAACTAAATAGTGTGATCGGATCTAAAATTAAACTAAAAGGTTGTTTATATGTTCGTCCTATTTGTTGCTGTATCATTGCTGACATGGCTGTCCTACAAATCAAAGCATGCACTCAAAAATAGTATATTGCCCTACTAGATCGCCTGCTTTGGGAACACATGTGATTTAGTAAAATCTGCTTCATTAGCCTTTTTTGTAAATGTCAAGAAACGTTGTTGTTATGCACATTTAAATTTGTCTATTAGCTTTCTGTCGCCATGGAAACCACCTGTTGGAGACACATTTTACGTTACGTTTTATTCAATTAAGCCCAACGGTTACATCATCGTTTTGGATGGAACACGTGTATGTGCTCATGTGCGTTCAAATGTTCGTCAGATGCGAGTAAGCATTAAAGATTTTGAATTAGAGCGTTCTTTTCCACGATCTGAAAACTACCGAGCAAAACGGGGTTTTTCTGTTCTGGCTCTTGTTTGTAGTATTTGACAAACGTTCCATTCACAAGTGCAGACTATTGCTCGATCTAGTTGTCTCAGCGTCCGTCTGCGTAATGTCCTTTAGTCCTTTGCTTCCTTTGCCGATGCCCAAGTACAACCATTTTGCTTGACATTCATCCGCATCCCCCATCTTGACTGGTTATCGGTAAAATGACAAATGAGGAGTCGATGGCGATTTGGGAGTAATTGTCGTTTACACCTGCGCGGGAAATAATTTAGACCGTGACATTTCCTTTAATCATTCGGCCCCTCTCATTGATTATCCCTGCAGATCGTTGTCCGAGATATTGGAGTTCTAAGTTGTTTGCTTCCGAGATCAAGCGGTAATAAGCGAGGTCATAAACTATCCGAACGTTGGAAATGAAAATCAATGGATTCCCAGTAAAACAGGATCATAGAATTAATTGGTTAATGGTTATTATGCAATTGGACGAGGGGTCTTTAGTGGAGAAGATTTACTGTCAAGATCACGTGCGAGTCTCCTTAATTGGTGTACAGTGGCAAATAAAACCGTCAGAGAAATAGTAATATCCATATTTTACTGTTTAATTTGTACTTTTCCGTTGTCATCACCTTTTATATTATAGTAGTAATGAATGGACACAATGAGACACCTTGCTATGTTCAGATCATAGACACCACCTTTATAGAACCCTCTACAGCACGACCAACTGTTCTAACTATTCTGGTTAGTTTCTTTCAAGGGCTCGTGAGCGATCAACAGTTCAAGCATATATTCGATATTCAGGTAGTATCGTCTTATAAAGCGAGCCCATATTTAAGTTCAGTCGGAACCTTGAGCCTTCTTCAAAAACTGCATCCTAGACCACGACTGCCTACACTGCCCACCTGACCAAGACTGGTTTTACGTTTTAACTGTTAACGGGTATGAGCGCACCTGCTTTGTCAAGTTATAGACGGGTACACCGAAACACAGCCGGGATGATAATTTCTAATCCCTCATAAAGTTTTATTGGGAAATATTTCAACTCAGCTAAGAGTACTAGAGATAAAGCAGCGCAACTTTTGATGTGCCGCAAATTTATAACCAGTCTGACACACGGAAACTGATAACGGGTCTTTACGGCACCTCTTAAGGATGTTTTAAATTTCTCATATACCCAGGGCTTACACGGGGAAGACAATCCCCTCTCGCTAAGTTGTATGCCTCAGATATTAAAACTCCATCTAATTTATGATTCACTGATTCATACATTGATATCTTCACTCATTTCAGTTGTTACAATTCTTTGAGCTGTCCTCACAAGACTGAAACACTTTTTCTGTAGTTCATCATCAGAGAAGCGTGTAACGTAATGGAAATGACGTCATCGAATATTCAGAAGCGTTTTCACAGATTGCAAACTTCAAACCGTCGAGAGTTTCGCCGGTATCAAGGTGTTTTGTCTTTATTTGATATAATCACGTGATGACTTAACATGCACATGTGTGTGCCAATTGTGTCACTTTGGATGTATAGGTGTGACGTTTAATGACCAACCCGGCTATGGGTAACCTAGTGGCGGGGTTCCGTCGCTCCAGCAGCTACTAAGCAAGCATTGCAATAAGCTTTGTCATCAAAATTCCAACTTTTATGCCCTACTCAATATTCTGCAGTTTATTATTGAGCTGCTCCCTAACAACGACTTTACAGTGTAGCCAGTTCTTGAGTAGTTGTGATTCGATTTTTCGAGTGTTTGATATAGTTCTTCTGTTTCTATGCAGTTTTAGAGTTAGTCGGATTTTGATAAATTACGTGCTCTTGCAATAACATATGCTACACGATTTTGAGACACATGGTGACACACGTATACATAAATACAGCCAATCCTAGCTCACAGACCTCGCTGTACCTTTAACTAAATCGAGTGTTAATTAAATTGGGCAGAGCAGTACAAGGGCCCCACATTGCGTTTTAACGAGTCCAACTTTAAAGTTTTAATTTTGCGTTTCATAGTACGCGGAAATTCACCACTAGTGCTTGTACAAAATACAATTTGTTTCAAACAGACATAACATAGTAGTGTCAACTTTGTGAAGTATTTTCTTTTACATATATTAAGCAGTATTTTATTTCCATTAAGTAGCATATGTTTTATTTGCTAAGAATGTTTACCACATTGTTTAAAGTTGCCCTTTCGTCCCAAATTAATTAATTTTCTTGAAAATATTTTGGACGAATTTAGCATACATATATTATAATACATGCTTTTTATGAAGGATACTATGTTGAGTTTGAAAGAAAAAGCAACACAACATTGGTTTTCCTACTTTCAAAATGCTCCCAAGTACTAAAACTATTTTAAGACTCGTGCACCTGTTAAATATTATTTTTGACGGTTTCGGTACATGATAACTACACTTTAGGATCGAGTTCAGTTGTCTATATATTCCACATGGGCATTATTTCATAAGTACGTTGTGGCTATGAAGTAAAGATGAATATGTAAATTTATTATTTTGAGCGAAAGTCCACCTTTAATGTTTACATGGTGTGTATATTCAGCTTATGTTATCCCCGTTTTTCACCAGTACAA
>ENA-OREC01000478-OREC01000478.1-marine-metagenome-genome-assembly--contig:-NODE-478-length-15720-cov-14.557502_pt1 | contig 15720 bp, 7 predicted proteins | sample MGYA00248626_ERZ508543 | MGnify/ENA primary metagenome ERZ508543 (study PRJEB26211, sample SAMN05518279) | marine metagenome | isolation source: Puget Sound, Washington, USA | host: Bankia setacea... | reverse complement strand
GGGTTCAACTGAAAGTAAGATTTATGGCTTAACTACTAGTTTCTGAAGTAGTAAGTTAGCTCATTTCGTCCATATTGTAAAATTGGTAAAATATTAAATCACAGCTCTAAACACTTGTTTATCAGTATACAGCTATTGTTGAATCATTCATGTGATACATTTGGTAAATGTAGGTTAAAAAAACAAACTTATCTAAACTATTTAATCAGCAAAACAAATAGATAATTATCACTGTAAATATGTGACTTTATCTGTTATGTAATTTAATGGTAGTGAAATAAAAAATTGATATCTTTTTCACATAATTTATGCATAGCATTCTCTTTAACTATGATCATGCAACTTAACCCTCTGTACTCAGACCAATGGTATATAAAGCATGTTTTTTTTTTATTTGTCTTAAAATCAATGTTGTGAGCTGTATCAGGCATGCATGCTATAAAGAACTCCATAATGTTTGTGTTATGCTGAAAATTATGTTTATATACTCATCTGTTACAGTAACAATATAACTTTATAGACATATTCCCCATAGAAGTCTTTGAATGCAAGTGTTTAAGTTCAACATTGTCTGCAGAAGGCTTGAACAAACTTGGTGATATAGCTAGCTCCCAATGTTATGTCACCTGTTCATTTGAGCAATCAAGATCATAAGTAAAGTGTTATTTTGTCCATCATATAGCCCAAGGAATATACAACATAGAAATGTGCACTTTTATACCAGTTTACACGTTTTTGTAAATTAATATGGACAAACAGTTTAAACAGATTGAATTGTAACTACAAAAGGTGCTAAAATAGTAAGAAAGATTGTATAAACTTTTGACAATCAGCTAGGGCATGATATCATTTCTAATTCTGTTCCTGACTACTGGTTTTAAAGGCTGCGAGGACAAGTAGAAGTGTCAATTAAAATCAGTAATCTTGTTTTGATCAGTACTGGTAGTTGGGATTTGGTAGTCTTTGGTACCCTGGCCAAATTGTTTTGTTTTAATTGTAATGTCTATAGTAAACAGTAACCGTTGTAGTAGGAAAACAAAGCTCATTAAGAACATGACGTCAATCATTCTTCACGTTAGATACAATATATACAAATGTACAACACAATGGTGCTCATGTGAAGGTAGACCTGACCTGATTGTTGTCAAGTCTGCACAGTAATAGAAGCAAAACAGTATTAAGTAACATCTTGGGCGTTGCTATTGTAGGGTTAGATGGAAAAAACTGTTGTAACTAATGAAATTACAGAATGCAGTTACGACAGTTTTCCATCTAACCCTTGAGTTGCCCATGGTCATTGCCCGGGTTTATCTGTAAGTCCAAAACTGTCATGAGACTATGTTGACCTTGGCACATGGGTTAATCCAGTAAGTACAATGTATAGCAGATGGTGCCTCCATGTGTAGCTATGTTATACAGCAGAGAGTTAAACTGTAGAGAGTTAAACAGCAGAGAGTTAAACTGTAGAGAGTTAAACAGCAGAGAGTTAAACAGTAGAGAGTTAAACTGTAGAGAGTTGAACAGCAGAAAGTCTAATATTGATTTAGAGTTAATACTTTAGAATGTAAACTGCTGTTTTAAACCTTTTTAATTTAACCATATAAATAGGAACCTATTATGAGAAGATTATGTTTGTTTGCAGGAAATCCTTAAGATTGTATGTGTACAGCCTGCATCCCTTTCTTGAAATGTATTGTTTAAACCTGTCCAGTGAATGTTTATCTTTAAATCCTTTAAGCAGTTTCATACTGCATGCTAAACTATTAATGTGTATTTGTTTCGATTAGTGTTGCAGCTGTGCAACAAAGGATACTATTAAACTGTTTTACTCAACAGCAGTATTTATTACTCTCATCAACTGAGTTACAATAAAGTTGCATGTATCCCTAGTTGACAGTGTATTAATCTCCGGGTGGTTTCTTTAAGTGTTTTTTTTTAAATAAGTAATTCTGCCTTTTAAAATCACTTTCTTATCCATTTCTGGAACCAACCAGTACTGCCAAACGAAGGTAAAGATTCTTGCCCAAGGAAAGCCTTTCATGGGTCTCAAACTCAAACCTGACATACACTGTTTACTATTCAGACACACTTACCTCTGCTTCATGTAGCTAGGTAGTAAGGTTGGTCATTACATCTACAATTCAGGTTTCATTCATGCAGACTGACTACTGTATGTAGACTATAGGTAAGTGGTGCATGATATCACTTTGAATAGTCCATTGATGAAAGCTATGGGCAAGCAAAGAGTTACTGCTGATTGAATGTAAAAAACATTGTATGGGGAAGCCACCTATAAACAGATATAGCTGAATACATCACGATCTTCTTAACAAACTTGTAAAACTGAAAGTTATAAATAATAGTTTTTATTCTGCTATTTTATACATTTTTATATAATATGTTGTAAATTTGCCTGGTTACAGTGCTGATGACCTAGACTCAGTAAAGGTGAAACAAAGTGAATAAGTATGGTACAGTGAAGTTCAGCTAGTATGACCACCCAAGGGAATGACAAAAAATGGTCTTAATAGTGGGTTGTTCTTAATAGTGGGTTGTTCTTAATAGTGGGTTGTTCTTAATAGTGGGTTGGTCTTAATAGTGGGTTGGTCTTAATAGTGGATTTGTGTTGATAGCAAAAACCAAATACATCAAACATTGAATTTGGGTGCTAAAGGCAGAAAATAGATTGACTTATTGGTTGACAGGTGTTATAATTGGGTGGTGTTATTAGTCTAACTTTACTGGAGTATATAAGTAATTAGTTGTCTATTTCATGTATTCTTACAGTTATATGACCTGATGACAATGGCCTTCAAGTACCAAGTGTCCCTTGCTCTCAGTCCTAAAGACATTCTCTTGATAACACTCAATCACATGGATGCCATACGCAAGTTCATAGATGGACAGCCTCCAATTATGGACCAAGTGGAACACGTCTATCAGCTGCTACTGGAGGTGAGTACGGGGATCACATTTGATTATATACTTGTAAAGGCAAACAGCAAAGACTAATGCAAAAAAAGTATTTTGATTGGGTGCACTGTGTCTTTAGCTTGCGATCACTTCATTTATGATCTGTTTATTCTTTCTGCCCAAATGATCCATTTAAAAAAAAACAATGTCTTGTTGAAAATATGTATATTCACATGTGGTACAGAAGTAAAACTAGTGTTTCTGTCAAGTGATCAAGAGTAGTAACATCTAATCATGCTCTTTATGTAATGAGATATAACTTACTTGTGGAATTACTAGTTTATTGAAGCTTTTGATGGAAAATAAAACTTATGAAAGAGCCAAAATATTTTTATCTGTACTTATATTGAATACATGTTTGTTTTTCAGTCCATCATGCATATTTGAATGCTATAACACTGTTAGGCATTAAAAATAAACACTGAGTTTGAACTACAATAACTGCCTTTAAAAGTTAAATGTTGGCTCTAAAAATGTGCGCCTAACATTTAACACTATATAAGGCAATACAGAGTTAACTATTAGTTTATATGTTACTTTTTTTAAACATGACAAGCCACGTAGACCACTTCTTAATTATAACATTCCCTTTCAACTGTTTCCTTTGTACTTTTGCCCACAAAAATCACTGTCATCCATCTTTTGTATGTTCCAGTTTTAGTGATGATGGCAGTTCACTTGTAAAATTGATTTTATATACATTAGTTTTTTATGGATGATAATAGAAATGCTTCCAAGCCGTATTTGGAAAGATTTGTGCTTTAATTCATTCCCAAACACATAAATCAAATCCTCCTTTGTTATGTCTGGCACATTGTATTTATCAAGAGTTCATGCTCCATTTATTCCTGAAAGGTTAATACAAATTGCTACATTTAAATGTTAGCCTATCTGCTGGTATATCTTTCGTCATGAGTATAAATAATTCAGCAAACTCATAGTAAGCTTTAACCATATTTAGGCAAATTCTACAAGGTGTTTGAAACAAGGTCAGGTAGTATCACCCTGCCTGTTTATATCTGTTCAGCATTTTTTCCCCAAAGCAAAACAATCCCAAAGTCATTATAACATGTATATGAACTTGGTGGGTGACACAATTCTGAATCATGTCTATTATATTAAACAGCTGCTGTGCTTTCTTTAGTGTTCTTCACTGGGGTTGAGAATGAAAGCTAAATAGTAAATTCTCTTGAATGGGGCTCTTGACAACCTGATAATTTGTCAAAGGTAGGGAAGAGTGTTTTGACATGCAACGCCTTGTTTGAAATCATTGATGATGATGAGTAATGATCCATGCACTCTCATCAGGTGATCATCTATGTACAAACATGCATATCACTGGAAATTTATGAATGAAGCGTGAGTAGTACAGTAGTATATAGAGTTTTTGTTTTCAGTCCCTACTTTTAAACTGTGCTGATAAAAATATCAATGATACGGTAACGCTGAATCATAATTGCTGGGTTGAAGTATGTATCACATGTAGTACTGGTTGACATCTAATTGATATCTAGAGAATGTTTGTCCTCATATCTAGGTGTACTGTTAAGTCTCCAGCAGATTGTCTGTCAGCGGATCTATGTGTCCAAGTGAAATGTGATTCAGTCATTACTAATGAGCAATGCAGATAAAGATGTTTGATCTACTGTATAACTAAGGGCACCAAAGAGGAAATGACAGGATTAACTTGTACTAGACCCAACTAACCATTCCTTATTGCTGGCATTTATTTATATACAATTTAAACAAGATTCAAAGATATAATGTTCTTCTTTGGTGTTCTGTATTAACTATGACAATAATGTATTAACACATACAATGCAACATTTGTATTTCTATGCTTCTTTGAATGATGTGAACACGTTATGAACATTAGCCATGCCTGTCTGCATATTCTTGCTTAAATTTAAGGTGGAACATCATTGTGTGGCCTTTTGATTGGTCCCTTGTTTATCAAATTAAAATTATCAAATTATGTACATGTACTTTGAACAGGGAATAGAGTTTGACTTGTACTTCCCTCACTGCAGGCTATTGTAAACGACTGTATGCATGATTATTAGGAAGTATAATTTATACGTCATATATGTCATGGTATATGAGTAAGTATAGTTTTGTCCTCAACAAGGCTCACACCAATATTTAGAAGATTATTTAAGGGACTTTGGTTTATCAATACCTCCTGTTGTACTTATTGTTTTGTATTGTGAAACAAGCCATTTTTGCTTATGTAAATCACGCTCAAGTCCGTCCTGGAACCAATCAGTACTAAGCAATTAGGGTAAAGTTTCTTGTTCATAGAAACAGCGGAAGCCTTTGATGGGGCTCAAACTCACAACTGAAAGGCATCCACCGATTACGAGTCAGACGCGCTTCCCACTATTGCTCCTTTTATCATACCTAAGTGAGCAATCAGTCTGAGACACTTTAAATGAAACATCATTCTGGTCTGCAATGATTACTCTCACAGAGACAAGCCACTTTGCTTTTATGTTTTTTATGTCATTTGTTTCTGACAGTTGTACTTACTGTATTTACATTCTTTTTTTACTTTCAGACATATGGTTCTATGACTTCGGGTGGATTTCATCTGATTCGTCATACCTTGCTTAACTTCTTTCAGGATATGCACATAAGGGTAGGTATCTTGACAATGGGTTCATGAAAGGATAATATGAAATAACTACAAGGACATGAAGTTTACACTATTTTGTTAAAAAACAGAATTTGATAACTAGTAAAGGTTGCTTCAATGAAAGATAAACGCTATCAACTTTGTTGCGTGGCAATATACTGAAATTTCAAAATATTTTTAAGACTTTTTACAAATGCAGCACTTTGAAAAACGTATTTTAATCAACATAATTTAACACCAATAGCAAAATTTGGTGTTGCAAATATTGTTGTGGTAAAATGATGTGACGTCAATTCAGCCAATTTTAATTATAATAATTTTGAGAAAATATGTACTACCTATTATATGTAACTATAGTGCAACAGCAAATTTCCAATAAGTAATCCATCGACTGAGTTGCTATTACGTCAGCTATTCAACATCTAAATTGTTCTGGTTGCAAATTGAAGTCATCCAGAATGATTAGTAAATGTAATTTATGAGCCATACAAATTGATAGCCCTGTTGTATAAGTAACAATTGAATTCAGAAAATGTAATAGTGTTTACTAGGTAGATAATATAGTAGATATTTGCTTTTGATGTTTAATGCTGGAGTGTTCAATGAATAAACAGTAAATGCTTGCTTGTTATTTTATTACTTTGAACATTTTGCAAGACACAATAAGTATAATTGACAATAATAAAATTATACTTACCAGTAATTGTTAAACCATATTTGTGGTGTACATATGCATATTTCACAATTTTATGTTAACTCCTCTGGTAGGTTTCCAAGCATTTTCATCAGGTACATTTTGTAATTCCACCGCATTTCATCATTATAGTGTTTGATTGATGTTTTTTTTTAAATGTGCAACTTATTTAAGTTATATCAAACATAACAGTAGCGAATTTCTCTTATAGAAAAATGTGTGTTTGATTTTGTAGGTGTCTATATTCCTGAAAGATAAAGTACAGACAAGTAATGGTAGATTTGTGCTGACCACAGCGGGACCTGTACCCTGGGGAGCACAAGTACCTGGAACTATAAAGTATGTACATATATCAAATAACTAACCTTGTTTTCAATATAATAAAAACATTATGAATATATATATATATTACACTAGTCTAATATAACCTTAGAAGAGACTAGCGAGAAACCAATAGAAAACAGTGGCTGAGGCTCGCTTAATAACATTTCCTAAAATCGTTCAATAAAAAATTATATAAAATGACAGCTCACTTAAAATTCTATATGACGTCACTTAAATACAGTGTTATTATAACCATAATGATAATCTTGCAAACTTGAAACGCGAGAAACGTATTTGAAGCTTACAAGTTCATGATATGTTCTAAACTCATTTCATACAAGTTTATATTAAATGACAATTCATCCTGTATAATATCTTAATGCATTTCTAGCATTGTTTTGTGGCAATTTGTAAATAAGAGGCTTGCAGGCAGCAGGAATAATTGCATAATCATTGCTCATTAAAGTAAAAGACATATATTAAGTTTTAGCTATTAAGTGCTACAACTCAAATCACTGGTCATGATGCTTGGAAGAGTTCATATTTAGTACCCTTGACAGTGGATTCACTTATCACCTAGTAAGTTTAGAAGAAAAAGGACACACAACTACTTCTGTACTAATATGCCACTGTATGTTAAAATACCATCATGTATTCCAGGTGTTACAATGCACAGGGTAAGGAGGAAAAGTCATCTGGGTTCTCAGCAGGAGGAAACTATCACCAGCTTGGCAAGTGTGGCTCCTTTGGCATGAGGGGAGAAAGGGTAACCAAACTGGGAACCAACATGTGAGTATTGCCTGTTTGATACCCTATCCATTCTATTGAACCCTATCATTTACTAAACAGATTGCTCAATGTCACCTTTATTCACATAGATGCATACAGGTTTTTTATAATCTAATGTAAAAAGTAACTAGTCTACCACGCAAGGTAAGCAAAACCATGCCTTGGTGTGCAATCTGCAAAATGTAGGTATCAAATCGTGACTGCAGCAGTTGTGTTTTACATTTGGCCAGCTGAATAAGCAAATTATTAGAATTCTGTTGCGACTCCTATGTTTTTGTCATACATTTTGAATTAGTGTTATCTGTAGATTATTTGCAAAGTCAGTTTTTAGTCCATGGCGTACCTACGCGTAAACAGTGCACTCCTAGTTAGAACTCTTGTGCCAATATAGGATGGTCATATTGTTTTCATCTCTGATACATATAGAATGATTGTCAGTTGTTTCTTAAGATTTTAACCTAGTTCTGAATCTAACTTTTTAAAGTTTTGGACAAGCAAACATTGATAATGTGTAAGAGTGTTCCAGTTTTCACCCTGATGAGACCACAGAAACATGCCTGCCAGTTCAGTCAAGGGCAGAATGCAAAATAATTATAACAGTTTCTTTTTTTTTAAAGCAAATACAACCCTGTATATTTCACCCTTAAGTTGTTCCCTAGTTGTCTTTCTGTTTTAGCTGTTTACAGGTGTTTTCCCTAGATAAATGCATTTATAAACTGTCATGCAGATGTCCTTGAAATAAGCATTCACATTGATATTTTGATTCAATTTTCCATGTTTTCGTGATTCAAAAAAGTCCCCTTTACCAACTTCTAAATGTAACTTATAAATGTAACTTCTAAATGTAACTCAGTTCTGGGCTAGTTACTATATCGCTTGTCAAGTAGGAACATTACACTCAGAATAACTTGTATTGTTATTATTGCACATTTGAAGTGGAATTGACAATTATTGGCTTAATTTAGATTTAAAGTACATTTATAGAAAAAGTCTCATATTTACAGTGAGTCATCTAAACTATACGTTGGTCGTTAACAAGTTTGCTTGCGTTTTATAGACAATAACCATTAATACTCCACCTGTTAAAGGCTTACATAGAATCACTGTAGTGAGTATCAAACAGTCAATGCCAAATTGTACATTTTATTGGTAAGAAGAAACAACATTGTCTGTGATATCATGCTACAGGCCTCAGCACTCAACTATCTCAGCATGAACAGAACTGGATCAATTTTAGTTTCAATATCGTCTTTAGTGTGTGAAAGTCTGGTTAACTGTCTTCAAATTATGATATTTACAATGGTATAATTATGCTGTTTTTAATACTCGCCAATTGCAATATAGGGTGAACTGTGCTTTAGCTGTTTGTTAATGCAAGTGGTGATGTAATTTAAATTTGGGATGTTATTTAATATTCTCAATATTACATGTGACGTCCAATCAGAAACCCTGTTACTAAGTGAGTGTGGTAGATGTTCTTGTACAATGCCTGTTTATTATCTGCATGGTTACGTTGTCTGACTTACAGTGCGGAGATGAAGAACAAGGTTATTGATATATACAGTCCCATTATCAGGTTGTGATGCACTCTTTTCTGTACTTGTCAGTTTAGATACAAGGTAATGTAGGGTAGATACAAGGTAATGTAGGTTATGTTAATAGTGTTATGATAGGTTTCATTCCTGTGGCTGAGATACCGGGATGAGGAACCTTTTGGCTCCTAGTTACTACATCCTCACATTTAGAATTACGGACAGATGATGCTATTTGTATTGTGCTTAGTTAACAGTGTTATGGAACACTTCATGTTCTCAGTTATAGACAATCCTTATGAACATCAAAAACGGTCTAGCTTAGTATCTAAAACATGCATGTAGAAAAGTTTTATTTTTTTCATTTACATTATTGAATGTGTTGCTTGGTTCAAGTTCTAAGTAAAGTGCTAGTTTCTTATTTATTGTGTACAGTTTTAGAACATGTTTGATTTGCCTTGACCTCCTTATGGTAATGACTCTACAAAGAACAGGTGTTTTCCACTTTAATGACTAACATATTTATTACTGAGTTACTGTTCTATTTCATGACCTATGTACAAGTTACACTGTTTCATTTTAACACTGATGTAATTCTTAAACTCGACAAGTTTCCCCTCCTGCATAGAAAGAAAATAGACTTAATTTAACACCATTATATCAACCTTCCTCATTAATGATTCATTGCACTATTCTATTCTATGTTCATAACCGATTATAAAGTAAGCCGAAGTTTTTGCTCTCATTCAAATTATTTTTGTGAATGAGCGTGTGCCTGTCGCATGCATGAGGAAGACTAACGTGATAAAAGGCTTGTAGTTTTCTCCAGTCAGGCGTACTTAACCTTGGGGAAAAGCGACACGATCATCGTAATGTATTATAACCCCAGAGTGTCTATCATTGCACGCACAACCGGTACAATAGTACCCAGGGTATATTGGATGAACATCAGCCCAAACTGTAGCTAAATACTTCATCATGTCTTGACCTAAATGTATAGAAATTTAATCATGAGTAATAATAGTTTATATCGAGCTGTACAGCTGTATACAGAACAAGCTAAGGACTTGTTTGATAAGCCTTGCACTAAACAGTCTAGAACCAAGGACCCCACAGTACTGAGATAATTAAAACTCTTGTCATATAAATAGACATGATACGTAATACAGTATTGGAAATTCATTATTTCATTTCGTCAAGTTTACGTCATACGCTTCACATATTTACATTTGTATACAACTTTACCCCCTGGTAGTAAACTGGCATTTCGTAATACTGTTTTATCAATGAAAGATCAGACACTGGATTTATAGGTTCACTTACTGTAAAATGGGCTGATCTTCATGTGATGTATTATTTTGAAACTTTTCTGAATGGACAAAAAAAACATTGATATTACTTATTATTTTTTGTAGAGGCGGTTTGTTGCATGCAGTGTAAACATATCATATATTGTAAAATTAATCAAAAGTGCAAACAAAATACTTGAGCAGTGACACTGAGTTAATATGCAGGACTGTGTTGCATAATGTACAAGCTATTCGTCAGTTAGTTTAACTAATAACATATACAAAAATAGGATACTATGTCATTTGCACGTGCTTAAGTAATACATACATATAAGGGGTTGTACTTTTCTTTTTAAATGTACATACACATTTGATTGAATATCTTGATAAACATTAAATACTCACTGCACACAATCAATTTAAAAAAACTATCAACTGATTTAAGTCTAAAAATAGATGTCTGTCCTACTAGGAATACCAGCACAGTGGTCACATTTTTACCATTTTGAACATAATTAGAAACAAAAAGTAACTTACAATAAGATATTGAGTGATGTCCACTTATATATAAAAATGGACAGATGGAAAATACAGCATATCAACACAAACACATCAAAGTGATCATCCAAACATAAGCAACTCCAGGTTATATATATATGATGTCTGTCAACTGTATGCCTCAATATGGAGAAAAGTGGTATCAAGTTTAAACTGTATATTTATGTACACATTGATATCACCTTACAAACAAGGTTGTGGTTGTTGACCATGACCTTTGACCTTGCAAGCCACTCAACCTGGCCTTCTTTAGTGATTTTGATGTTTTCATCATTTTAATGTGTCATCGATACAAAGCATTAAAAAATGATGTTGAGGTACCTATAATATAAGTAAATTATTATTCTGAGAGAATAAGATTAACAACAAAGTGTCAAATTCAGCTAAACAACCACATTCAACTATTGGTCACATGCTCATGATTTGCATGCAGGGCCTACGCATTTTTGAAAATACATGTAAAATGGTAGAATTTCCTAATGTTTGTATGATTAATAATTTAATGCCTATACATGTATCATGTTATACGTGATACAACGGTGCAACGCTTGCTTGATTATGAGGGACAGTGGAATGTATACTGACCACAGCCCTGTATATTATAGTTAAGAAATACTACATGAAAAGAATACACAATTGCCTTTTAGCAATTCGGCCCACACTTGAATTTTGAATAAAAGCTCTTACTTATAATGTGCCATTTATTGGCACTTCACGGTGAAGCTTTCCATCAATGACATCTTTAAATTCCGTGTAGGTGTATTTTTTCAATGGGTGGACATGACATAATAACGATAGGGATTGAAAATTGCACAAGTGTACATTAAATATGCGGTGAACTAGATATTTACACAAGAGATCAATTTCACTGTTAACAATAAAGATTGACTGTTGATAGTCGAAAAAAATTTGTGGTTATAGGCATCAAAGAATCGTAGTTTTGCAATAGTTTGAAGTCTCTGAATCACCAATTAGATCAAATAAAGCCCCCGTATTTTTGTTGGTTTATTTTCTATTTTTACAGAATTTGCTGTACAGTACTATTGCTATTTTGAAATGTAAAAAGGAACAAACCATACAGTATTGTACAATCTTAGTGTTCAGCTGCAAAGTAGCAGTGCTTTGTCAGTAGTAGTTGTATTGAATTATGCAGGAAGGTAATTTCTATTTCGCAATCATGCTAAGGGAGACAATTATGACTTTCTGATATTTGATCAGTATTGATTTACTTCCCTTGATATATTTCAGGTATTCAGTGGCCAGACCAGTTGACACTCAAGCACTGAAGTCGAAAACAACCACAATCTCTGATATAGTAAGTAACGTTACATGTTTAAAAAGTCCATTAAACGTTCTGCATAATTAATGTTCTATTGTTTGCCTAATCTCTAGCAATAAAACGGAATTAAACATTGTAATATATATATATATATATATATATATATATATGTTGAAATGAAAAGCTCTTAAAAGATAAGAAAGTAATCAAGATGTTCTACAAAACACTCCTAATGAAGTACAAACACTTACTAAATATTTTAATTGGTGTCAGTTGGGTTTGGTACACACAATTACACTTTTGTCATTTGATGTTTTGCTTCATAGACTGAACAGTGTAGATTTTAATAACAAATGTTATCCATCCTTCATAGAATGATAAAAAAGTTGATATAATAACAATTTAACATAATTTATGGTACCTTGTCCTTATGGTGTGGTTGTTTATCTGTTATTGTATTGAGAACTGTTTGTATTTCAGGAGAACCAGGCACCAGATCCACTAGCCAAGGCTCAGTTAGACCTATTGTCACATCTGATTGGAGGCTCATCCACAACAGAAAAGTCTGGATTTAGACTGAACCTCTTTAATTCAGACAAGGAAGAAGAGTAAGGGCATTATTGGCAGTGTGTTTGTTTTTGTTAACTATAACAATAAAAACCTGCTATTCAGATTTCAAAGTATTAAGAGCGGTTTGCTAACAAAACCACCGTTTTTCTAACCCCAAACAGCCAATTTCAATGTGTTATGTTTTTTGCTACTCGGACCAACTTACTATTAAGGCCAGTGTTTGTTGGTCATGAGAGTGGTCTGTTTAGTGGAGAATCACTGTATTTTGTAGGTCTATTCAGCTGCAAGGTTTTATCATATCCACATCAAATCTACAGGTCTTTAGAGTGTAAGAATAAGACCACCTTTTGACTTGATGAGAACTGGTCTTCTCGATGGGATGGTCATAACAATGCAGTCATTTTGGTCACAGCTAATTTATAAATTGAAAAAAGTGGATGTATTACTTATGGTCTGATTAGTAAGGTGTTTTTTTAAGTGAGGTTTAATTGTTCAATGCATGTTTGTTTAATGATTTGTCATTTGATATGAATGTTTATGAAACGGGTTGACGATATATGATTAATGAGCCATTGGCTTGAATTATAACCCTATTGTTAGCTAGTTAAATTCAATTTGTGTTATATAAAGATATATCCATAATGGTTAGATTACATAGTTATGTGATAACATTTAATAATATCTCACTCAAGAATGATGTTTAATTAATGACTGACAGCTGGTATATGTACAGAGTCAACAAATAATTTCCTTCATGATCTACGAGATGGCTGATATGGTTTGTTTTTATACTCTGAAGTAAAGTCTCGAATCTTTAGACCAAAAACAAAAGCATGATATAAAAGAATTGTCATTGTAATGCAGGTTGTTGTTCACTGGTTCAGGAACATCATGTAAAATTAGTGTTCTTTTCTCAGTACATGTATATATATATATATATATATACGTTTTACTTTTATTTGTTTGTTTTCAGAAATGCACATGTGGTATATAAACCCATAGAAATACAAGAATCTGAAGTTATTAGAATAGATGCATCAAAGGTAAAGTTAACTGCGTTTCTTTTTGGTTTTAATATCTTTATACATGTATTAACTTTGAAGAATATTAGGAAAATGTAGATTCCTCTTACTTTTTATTTTCTCAGTCATCTGTTAGTATAATATACAGGTGGACTATCTTCATAGCTTCATGAATACATGTTTTTTCCAGCAGTGTTAGGAGTCTTAATTCACAAGTTTACCTTAAATACGGACACTTACAAACGATATCATTTTGCATCATTATCAATGGTAGTATACTATGACGTTGACATCTAATTAGATTATAAAAAAACAATAAGGAATTATTAACCTACATGCAGATTTAGCTGTAGAATAAACAAAACATCCTATTTATCATTTATTACATTGTGAATGTTCCTTTTGAAACGTGTTTACTGGTTTTAGCCTGAAAAGTGAATACATTTTCTTCTGTTAGTCAACAAATAGATAAATCAAATAGGAAAACAACAAAAAACTTATTCCACTTTTATGTTTTAACCAGCAAACATTTCCAAAAATGGACATTGGCTCATTGGTTATCAGGATATTTTTTGCACTAACTTTTATGTGAAATCTCTTTCAATATACATGTAATAAACAATGTTGTGTTTATACATTAAGATAGAAGTATCCTACTATTGTATGTAAACTAGCATAAAGCTAACCATTTGTACAACATTTCATTTATACATTTCTGTTTTCCACCTCGCCATTGCCTTACACAATTCGTCTTTGTTCAAATTGTGTAAGTATCAGCCTGCTTATCTACCACGGTGTGACATCATTATTATCACTGAGATGATATCAACACAACATCTCCTACTTCAGGGCACACAAAATTGCAATATTTCTGATACAAATATAGTATAAAAGATAGTAGAGTTGCATTACAGATTTTAGATTTGCTACTCGTTCTGCATCAAAAACCACTCATCAGGATGAAAGAAGAGGAAGACTTTTTTGTGCCCTGTATTTCCACTAGTTTATGCATGCAGACACACATAGATTTATAGTGTCACATGTGCACATTTCATTCTTTCAGACACACTTGTGTTTATAAACACCAATGCATTAGTTTATCGTGTTGTATGAAGTGTACAAAGTATCTTCACTGACAACTGTTCACGATGTAATAATCTGGAAGATCTTTCAAGAACTTGAACTAATTAAATGTCTCCATTACACCACATCAGTTGTGCCCTAGTTATATTTTATTAAAATGGGTATTTTAATGTCCCCCAACCCAAAGTGTGGGGGCATGTAGATTTGCATTTGTCTGTTCGTACATCTGTGCGTATGTACGAAAACCTTGTGTGCGCAACTTCTCCTACACCAATAAAAGGATTTTGATTAAACTTTCATAGATGGAAGACCTTATAGTTTAGTTGTGCAAAAAGCAAAGCACTTTATTTGTGGTCAGATTTTACTAGATTATTCCCCTGATTGGTTTTTACTGTACATGTAAACACATGTAGTGAAAAATATATTGTGTGCCCAAACGTCTTGTCCTTGATTGCTTGATTTGGACCCCTTTTGTGACAAATTCCCAGTTGTGGGGGCATTGGTGTCTGGCAGACAAGTCTATTTAAATTAAACCCTGTATAATTCTTCATTTTTAAGGTCCTTTTAGACAGTGTATGACCAAGAAAAATAGAAACAGCAAAACAAAATTAATGTACTTCGTATTATTTCTCATGTAAACCTCAAATGAAGCTTTCCATGATGGCTATTTCAAATAAATATGTATCTGTATAAATATGTATCTGTATAAATATGTAACTGTATAAATATGTATCTGTATAAATATGTAACTGTATAAATATGTATCTGTATAAATATGTATCTGTATAAATATGTAACTGTATTAATATGTATCTGTATAAATATGTATCTGTATAAATATGTAACTGTATAAATATGTAACTGTATAAATATGTATCTGTATAAATATGTAACTGTATAAATATGTATCTGTATAAATATGTAACTGTATAAATATGTATCTGTATAAATATGTATCTGTATAAATATGTA
>ENA-OREC01000477-OREC01000477.1-marine-metagenome-genome-assembly--contig:-NODE-477-length-15724-cov-14.217486_pt1 | contig 15724 bp, 4 predicted proteins | sample MGYA00248626_ERZ508543 | MGnify/ENA primary metagenome ERZ508543 (study PRJEB26211, sample SAMN05518279) | marine metagenome | isolation source: Puget Sound, Washington, USA | host: Bankia setacea... | reverse complement strand
TATAAGGACGATCTACACCCATCATATCTATAACGACAATCTACACCCATCATATCTATAAGGACAATCTACACCCATCATATCTATAAGGACGATCTACACCCATCATATCTATAACGACAATCTACACCCATCATATCTATAAGGACAATCTACACCCATCATATCTATGAGGACAATCTACACCCATCATATCTATAAGGACACTCTACACCCATCATATCTATATACATGTAATAAGGTTCATTATACACAGTCCTGGATGAAAGCATTGTATTTCTGAATCTGGTACATAAAACAAAAGTATATGATAAAATACAAGTTTAAAAATAGCACAGTAATAATGTTAACTCTTGTGTTATTGACCTGTATACTAGCTGTATTCTTAGGGTAAGTGTTACAACATACTGAACATATCACATTATAATTATGTATTCAACTTTTGTTTATTTGTTTGTTAGTCCTTTCTCCTATAAAAGCAGCCATATACTATGGTATCATAAACAGTTTGAATACAGCTAACCCAATAAAATATAATATTATAGGTTACTGACCATGTATGGTGAAATCAATGTTGGTCTGAGATTAAGGGTTGGAGGTCACCAAGCTTGGGAGGCCCCAAAAACCGAAAGCTAACGATGATTTCACCATACACTGTCGGTAACCGTTATATTGCATACTTTAAAGATTCCCGTCCATTTGCAATTAATTAATTTCCTCAAAAAATGTTTAAAGAAATAAGCATATATATATTATTATAAATAATTCTTATGTTGAGTTTGAAAGAAGAAAAACAACACAACATTGGTTTTCCTACTTTCAAATTACATGCCCACAAGTACTAAGAATCTTTTATGACTTACACGTTAAATATTTTTTGGGACAATTTTGGTATTTGATAACTAGGCTATAAGATCGAGTTCAGTTGTTAATAAAGTTCACAAAGGCGTTATTGTATATGTATTTTATGTCTATGAAGTCCAGATGAATATGTTTTGTTTTTATTTTGAGCAAACATCCATCTTTAATTTTGAAATGTCTCACTTTTTGTATACAGATGGTTTCCTAAATTGTGTTAAAACAAACATGAAGAATAGGGTGTCATTTTAAACTTTGACGAGAATGAAACCAGGTATCTCATTAATATTCATGATGATTTCAAGTAATGCTGGGTTATTTTGATTCAAAATTTACATATATGTTTTGTTGGTGCTCAATTTTTACTGGTGTTTTGTGCCTCAACATAAACCTTTTAAATGATGTGTTTTGTTACTGCAGGATCTATTTGAAATTGACTGAACCAGTGAAAAAAATAGTATTGCGCAGTTCTTGGACTTATCGAAATATCCAAAATGTTTAAAACCAAATTCACATTGTAAAATTGGATTGCATTCATATTCTGATTGATGCTGATACTGTTATTCTTTAAAGGTGACCATGCAGATCTGTATGACATTTACACTATCAATAAGCAGCCGTTGTATGAAAATATATCTTTCCTGATAATGAACAACAAACCTATAGCATATGACCATGGGGATGTCCTTGTTTATTGTGCCTTAGATATCTGGACATTGACATTAACATAGAGTTTGTGACAATATCATATGATGACAAACCTTGAACATTGTTCCACATCATTTGGCCCCAGTATACATTCCAAGCAAGTGGATCTTTGGCACCTTTGTGTGCAAGTTCCAGGAAGCCAGCCAGCAATACAACCAAACAGGCATTTGTTATCACTGTCACAATACGTTGAGTTATGTAGGCAGTTTTCACATGGTTTTCCTACCAGACTATACCCAAAGCCCATAGCTGAAAAAGGCAGGAGAAAATATGAAAAGATATATGGTATTTCATGGATGTGGTTATTTGTATTCCACTGACTGTGAAGAACTTTAAGATCTGCGATTTCAGGTACAATCCTGTTTTCTCAGTAATTGTCATAGATTATGTATACATCATAATAAGACCTCATGCAGCCGTGTATTGATCTATGATACAATTGTTCCATGAAAAAAACACTTTACTATTCTAAAACAACCGGGGTGATACTTTATTAGAAAAGTGGGAGGGGTGGGATGTTTAGGTGAATATGTCATATAACATTTAATAACTGTGGCATTTGCAATGTTATACTAGCCCAGAGGAAAGCAGTAAAATTGTGTAGCCCACTGTCACTGGGCTGAAGAAAGTACGTGTCTTGTTTTATTCATCCATTAATTGTGTAAACAACAGGAAATGTCAGTTTAAAAGCAACTTACGAGACAGACATGAGATGAAGAACACAACCGTAAGTTGAACTGGAATACTGGTCATTTTGGCTTGTATTTCTGAACCACCATCTTCATCTGTTCAATACGGAAGTAGATTTAATACACCTGTAATTATTTTCACCTGTAATGTCAAATTTGTTTTGTGTTTCGTGTTATTCACTAATCGTGAAACTTGCAAATGCGACAAAATTCGAAATAGACCGGATCAGCGGAAGCAGCAAAATCGAAACAAAAACTGTGGAAAACTGCAACCAAACAGAAAATAAACGAACGCCTTTAGTAAGTTGGTTGGTATAAATATCAAATAAACACATACTATAACCTTAAAGCTGTTCAAAACATAAATTGTTTCAACGTTCGTCGGTGTCAGTTCGTACTCAAATAAATTCGACCTGAAAATTATGACTAAGGTTTCGAAAACTCTTGATTTTGGAAAGAAAATGAGGCAACTTTCTATATATATTTGTTAAATTTGAAATTCACCATAAATATATATTTATGTAAATTCAAGTTTCAAACATAATTTAACAAAAAAATGATTTTGATAAAAATCCCTCGTTACTGAATATTACCGTTTCCATTCCCTGGCTAAGACGTAAAAAGAATGTATTTGTATGCTGATGATGCAAATAATGGAGATATGTAAGCTGATGATGCAAATTAATGGAGATATGTATGCTGATGATGCAAATTAATGGAGTTATGTATGCTGAATGATGATGCTACACTGTGTGTTGCTGATTCAGATGCTTTAGTCCATAATGTTCTGTGTAGATATCTTGAATATCCACTAAATTACTAAAGTCAACCTGTATGTTAAAACAATCTGTAACAAAACTCATGTCAGAAAAATTATTTTCTTTTTCACGCAATGTAACTTATACGAGGGATCTTCAAAAAATACGTAGACTTTTTCTCTCTTGAATGTAATCTCTTGAATGTAATATTTCACACACAGCAATGAAATATACACTGCTGAAAAGATCTGTCTGCCTTCTATAAGAACTGAAAAAATGATAAACATGGTACCATTTGTCAATACTATATAGGGGTTTGAAAACTGTCACCACGGCCGATGCGGAGCATGCTCTGGAAGATATTAGCGACGTCAGTAACACCGGTGGGTTGAATCAGGAATGTCAATCAGGTGCTTGTTGTTTTCATTCACCAGTTTGCTACACATTTTCAATAGTGTTTCATCCACTTGTCAAAGATAGCTCTATACCAATCCTGGTTACATTGTGAGATGATGTTTGCTGAAGCTGAGAGTAATTCTGTGACTTGACTTCAGGGAATACAGTCAGATCAAATGGTGCTAGATATATGGAATATGGAGAATGTACAATTCTACTGAATCAAAGGACATCAATCTATTACTGTGTGGATGCTGCCATATGAGGTGGCGCGCCGTCTTGGTGAAGAAGATAGTGTTCTAGTGGAACCCGTTGTCCCTTCTCACTTAGCGTGTGCCATCTTTTTCATAGTGTTTTAAAAACAATTTCCAATCTCCCACACGCCTCTCCTCATTGTCTTTCAGCAGACATAGTACCCAGTGTGTGTGTACCTTGGACATATGCAAATGTTCAGAATGGTGAGGGCAATTCCCTACACTCACATCAGCCATGGTTGCTGATGTCGAAACCGTTGAACATACAACATCCCGAATGAACGTTATGATGTTACTATCAATTCTTGGTTTCTGACCTCTGCCCTTGTCATTATCTAGCGAACCTCTTCTGTCTGAAAACTGTTGTCCCATTTAAAATCCAGCGCACATTTTACGTTGTTATGCTGTGCAGTCGTGTGCATCATCTTGGATGTTTTTGTTTTTGTTTTCCTGAGCAGAACCTAATGATCGCCATCACTTCCTCTCTATCAGATGACGTCATTACGAGATTAGTATTGCTAAGCGCTGCCATCAGAAAATACCGTTAACTTTGCCGTCTAAAGCTCAAAATAAGTCAAACTTTACGGTTACGTCACCATATTAAACGTTAATAAACAATGTGGTGTATTATTGTAACTATTGGATAACTACAAAAGTATCATGGATGATGTTTTATACTTGTGAAACCAAGAAAAAATGACATGGGCTGCCTATGCATTGCTATAGTAATTAAACTGTTACTTTCTTAGAACATATGGGAACGATTACAGTCAACCTTGCTGTTATAGTATCAAAAGGATACAGGTTACTTTCATCATGATACATAATCTTACACACATAAAATCTACATATTTTTTGAAGATCCCTCGTAATTTAAGATCTTGCAGGGCAATATCACACACTTTCTTTAATTCAATTTTTATAAATGCTCTTTTTCATATGTTCTATAGATATAATAGTTATGGAATACTAAACCAACTCATGGCTGCAAAAGTGCTTCATTTTTGTTTATTTTCAACTCATATGTAACTGTTGGGTGTATTGCTTTTCTCTTTACCCAGAATTGTGCCCATCAATTTATGCGTACTTAAATGCCTTTTGTGTATTACATACGAAGTTATTGTGACTTTTTTCCTACTAAAACAAAATGTTTCATGAAAAGTTTTTTTGTTTGTTTTTTTCAGATACTAAGATGCCACCTAAAAAGCCCAGAGCCACAAAAGGTCACCAGCTGGCTGAAAAGTTTGCGAATGGAGAAGTTTTACGGGACCTCAGAAAGAAAGAATGGGTGCTAGGAGATACGATAGGTCAAGGAGGATTTGGGCTGATCTATCTGGCCGCAGAAAAGGACTCAACAAAGACAGGTGCTAAAGCTGAATATGTAGTGAAGATTGAGCCTTATAGTAATGGACCATTGTTCTGTGAGCTTGCATTCTATCAGCGAGTAGCCTTACCAGACACAGTTGATGCTTGGGTGAAATCAAAGAAAGTTAAATACCTAGGTCTTCCAAAGTACATAGCTAGTGGGTCCCATTCATATAAGGGAACTCAATATAGGTTTATGGTGATGCAAAGGTTTGGCAGAGATTTGCAGAGTATCTTTGAAGGTGCGGGTAAAAAGTTTGAAAAACAGACTGTATACGGCCTTGCTCTCAGACTGATTGATGCTCTAGAGTTTCTACATGACAATGGATATGTTCATGCTGACATTAAGGCCTCAAATTGTCTGCTAGGCTTCCACGCTGGCAAGGTAGAAACAGACAAAGTTTACCTGGTGGACTTTGGTTTGGCTACTAAATACGCACCAGACAACAATCATAAAGTATACAAAGAAGATCCAAGGAAAGCCCATGATGGAACAATTGAGTTTACTTCAACAGATGCTCACAAAGGTGTTGATCCTGCACGAAGAGGAGACATGGAGATTCTAGGCTACTGCTTGCTTCAATGGCTTTGTGGTAAACTACCTTGGGAAGACAAACTGACAGACAAAAACTATGTGGCCCAATCAAAGTTCAAATACATGAGTGACATACCAGGACTGATGAAAAAGTGTTTCTCACAAGGTAGCATACCGGATGAAATTGAAAAATACTTTAAATTAGTGAAGAAACTTGGATATACTGAAGCACCCAACTACAAGCAGATGAGAGACATTTTCACTAAAGGTTTGGCAAGTATGGGAGTAAAGGACACATGGAAACTGACTCTTCCTATTGGTGGCGTTGGTGCAGCCAAAGCAAGCCCAAAGAAAACTGCACAAAAGAGAGTGATAGCTGCAGATGGAAAGAAACCCAAGTCTCCTCGCCCTGGAACCCCTAAAGCCAGGGCTGCTACCCCCAAGACAAAAACAACTCCAACAGCAGGTGCAAGGAGCAAAGTGAAAACAGAAGCAAAGGCGAGCCCAGCAGTTGCCAAGAAGAGAGCTGCCAGTCCACAGAAGAGAGCTGCCAGTCCACAGAAGACTGCAGGCAGATCAACACCAATACAGAAAAAGACGAAAGTTCAGCGGAAGTCTCCTATGACTGCAGCTGTTTCCAAAGCCATCAAAGTTGCTCATGCCGCTCTCTCACCTATTGGAGACGGTCCAAGCAAAGCCAATGGCGTGGCTAAAAGAGCTATGTCTCCAGCAGCCAACAGTCCAGAACCAAAACGTAGGAAGATGGTACGCAAAAAGAAAGTACAGCTATCAGAAATGGCTGTGCAGACTTCACCTGGTCTGAAGAAAAACAAATGACTAAATATGCTGGACTGCGTTATGTGTTAACTGGAGATATGAATGAAGAAATCTGATTTTAACTGGACAGTCTCTTGTCAGTATACTAGTAATTACTACATGTATCAATGGTAAACTTTCATGGCTATTCAGGCTGATAACAACTATAAGCTGATTAACCTAACCTAACAGTGAAACTTGACAAAAATATGCTTTGATAGTATGTTGTATTACCCAGTGTTTTTAGATGGTCAAAATGCAGTGATGAATGTATGCGTATTATAAAATGATATGTTTATAGTAACTTGTGCATCTAGGTAAGCTGTACTAAATTGTTAGTTATGGAGAGAAATATTGTGTTACATTTACATTTGATAATATAGTTTGTAGAACATCAGTCTGTGTGTCTGCTCTCAGTGCTATTCAACTGAAGAAGGCACTGTTTTTAGTTTTTGTGCATTATTTGTCATGGGTACTATGGAAAAGGTAAACACATCTCCTAATAGCATTTATACCTAATGTAGTACACTACTACTATAAAATTATGTTGTAATAAATAAAAATCGGTTTTCACTCTTCAAAAACAGACAAACCATTTTTCAAGAGATGTATTTTCAACGAACATGTCTACAGTTTTTTACCATTCAAGGGACCAAGTCACCAATTGCATTAATGGTAACATTTTGTACTGCACACATATTACATTGTCACAACCTGCTCTAGCAAAATGTTCATATTAAACTGTAGAGAACTCTTGTTTAACCCTTTTTAAACATGTATAAACACAATTCTTCATCATCTGATAGTACACAGTGTGTGTAGAAATTTCTTCAGAATTTTTAATAGATTTTTGTACATACTGATTCATTTTAAAGGGTATAATGAATTTGCATGTCATTGTAATGTCTGTTTATGTTTGATACACTTGGAATTAGAGCAATTATTGCATTGAATGTAGGTTAAGCAAAATGGATTTTATATCAGTGAACACTTTTATAATACATGTACTCTGCAGTATTTTGCCCTCAAATAAACTAGTTAATCTAGTCAAAATTGACCCTTTTGTGTTCATAAGATATGTACATGTACTGTGTAAATGTGATAACTTATTGATGCATAGACAGTATACAGTTTGTAATCTTAATGGTAAAAGAATTTAGTGAGTAGATTGTTTTTATTAAGATAAGCCATCCATCATGGTGAATACTGGGCCCGATTTCATAATAAAGGATTTACCCTCAGTGTTAAAGCTAATAACTGCTGACCAAATTTTGAATGACTCATTGTGTTGTTCTAACAAATACAACTGATGTTTATGTAGATTCATAGGTAAACTACATATTCTACTTTAAACATTCCTAATAAAATTGTTTGAAATATGTTGAATTTTGCATGAAATATATTGGATTAAATCTAAGCCAGATTAAAGTACAATTTATTATGAAATTGGACCCAGATTAATTATGTTTAATCTTAAGCTATGTTGACTTTTACACTTTGTTGCAAAGAACGGATGTCCTACCTTAAGTTACTGTCAAATGTTTATAATTCATGGCTGTGTATACATGTATGTTTTGTGTAAAAACTTTTGAGTAAAAAATCAAAATGAAAATTCTATTAAATTATTCATATACGAACGTATGTGTTTGTGAACCAAAATTTAAGTTCCAATGTTTAAAAAAGTGTGTGTTAAATCAAAGACAAAAAAATGACAAAGGGCAATTTAAAGTTACTGTTATTTTGTTCCTGTAAGAGTCAGAAATAGTGGTGATTATAACTGTCAATGATCACTACTTAACATCTATACAACTAACCTATCACCTTTGCATACATGAGAATGAAGAACTTAAAACAAAAACAGACAACAATTGATTTTTATGATTTTTTGAGAATTCAGCATACTCAAATTGGTAGCTCACACATTTTTGTAGAATAATTGTTCTAAACATTCATGTTTTGTGTAATCAATGTTATGTGAAAATAAATAAAAAGATCAATGCAGAGTTGTAGCCTTGTTTATTCTCTCCAGTGCACAATACTAAAGTAGCATGTGTGATAGCTAGGTTGCAGTATGTGTTCGTCTGTTCTCCATGTGTTGGAGAAAGTTGTCAGTTGCCTCTTAAAAATCAACGTCTTTGAAATAAAAGGTTGCAATTAAGTTATTTAGTTTAATGAAGAACTTTCCACTTTTCATTACTGTGATGTTGAGATATGAAACCAACAAACCAGCACACATTGTAAATAAATTATAATGCACTGTGATGAGAGTTGGGACACAAAGGCTAACTGCTGTAAGTGTGGAGTGTTGTGCCAAATATGTTAGCAGGCCTAACTATTCAATTATTCATTGCTTAGTACTGGTTGGTCCCAGGAATAGATTCGAGTGTGATTTCACATTCAAACTAAAATGAATAATAGAAAATTGACTTAAATCAAATGAAAATGTCAAATAAGCCCCCTCGTTGAAATATCGTCAAATTGAAACCAAACCTTTGTGCCTTTATAGCCTCCTATAAATACACAACTTGAGGATAAATTAACTGTTTGTACGTTTATCTCTTCACTTAGGATTCATGCAAGGCTTTTTGTTTTAACAAGACATAGCAATGTACTGGTTGATTTGTCCAGGAACAGGGCCAGATTTCATAATCAAGGACTTACTCTCAGTGTTAATCCATATAAATGTTGACCAAATTCATCCGTAAACTATATATTCTGCTTTTAACATTCCTGATAATTTGAGCTAGATTAAATTATTATGAAATTGGGCCCAGGGTTATTTTGAAATGGATAGCAATGTTAATCAAAGTACTGATAGCACTACCTGAACAGGGTTTTTAATGGTTTTCAATTATTATTCATGATACTGTGTGAATGGTAATCAGCTGTCCACATCGACATTTTAGTACATGCACGAATGTCAATATTCACTCATTCAATGTTTATCTTCAAGGGTTTTTGTGTCAATTCCAATTCCTTGAATTTACTCCTCTTTGTTATAAACAACAAACGGTTCAACATATATCGGCACAGTCCATCAGCACTTTCAGTGCTTTGATATTAGCCGGGGATTAGGAGACCGTGTGAGACTCAGGTTAATAACGGAGAGAGACCAGGAATTAGTACCACACGTGTGTTATTACCACATGATCACATGCTGAGGCGCTTTGTATTCTTTGTTTACGTTTTGATGTTCATTCATCTTTGGTGCAGTGATACTGCTACATGTATAATGTTATCTGTAATCAGATAAGTTAAAATCAATTATTAATGTAGATTGATTGACAGATTCCATTTTTCAACCAATAAGTACCATATTGAAAGCGCTATAAAACACTACAAACAACTGGAAAAGATGGCTATTGAGAGAAAGATGTCTTATTGTATATTGAAACCTTTTGTGTCTACGGAACATGAAAATCCTGTTGCATTGGTGCTATTTTTCTGACTCTCAAAATCCATATTGTTCATATCTAGTCTGGAGGTTTATACTTTGGAACACAGTGCAATCTTGCTTTACCCTAAATTGTAGGCACACTTATTGATTCTCAGAGGGGCGGCTTGGCACAGTGGGTAGCGCGTCTGACTTGTAAGCTGTCTGTCGTGGATTCGAACCCCATCAAAGACGCCCGTTGTTTTCTTGAGCACGAAACTTTACCCTCACTGCTTAGTACTGGTTGGTTTCAGAAACAGATTTGAGCGTGATTTCACATCAAATGCAATAAATTGAGGGCCTTATGGAAGTTGGACTTAAATATTGTCAAAGCCAAAATACATACTAAGATCTATTTAGAGAAATAATGATGTACAAACTGGACAAACAGGGAAACAATTCTCACAAATGCAACAATACATAATGGGCATATATATATTTTATTAACCAATAAAACATTACAAAAGTGAAAGCAATATGTTATATACATGTAATATACAATTATACTAAACTTAGTATGTCATTATATAACATAGAAAAACAATATCATAGACTTTAAACTAAATTTGTATAAAAAATGAAATGCATATACAATGAATTAGATAGAAAAATATAAATTTGTATATCAGGGTATTTACTTAGAATGTAGAGTGATACACTGGGAATATGGTGAGTGGTTACACACAGGTACACCAGTGAATAAATGCACAGAAACAAAGTCATTATTGCGATAGTTAACCTTCACACGATAATGTATTACACAGTATTTGAATCCGAGTCAGAAACCAAGGAAACTAGAAACTACAGTGCTTACTTCAGATTTCAAAATAATTTGGTTACATCTATAGAAACTGTTACCCATAAATGAAGATCTGTCAAGTTTTAATATATAACATTTAATGTATATTTTGTAGGTAAGAGATTTTCTTTACTTTCACAGTTTTCTTCCGCATACTTTTCAGATTAGTATAATAACCAAACAACCGACGTGATCATCTACAACAATTATTAGACACAACCTGATTCTTAAAACACCAACACTTACACACAGTTGAATAAAGTGTTATCTGAATAGTTTGATTGACACTGCACAAAGTGTGTATAAAGTTGGTACATACATTGATGGAATAATTTTTTCAATTTGATCACATTGCCAAAGTTACCAAAACTGAAGGAAAAATAAGGGAATTATTGAGAAAAACACAGGGTACAAATTGCGATAAAACCTAACATTGACAGAACTTGTTTGTATTTTACTACATGTTTGCGGTATAAAGTGACGTAGCTGTACATACAATGGTGCCAACACTTCATTATACACCAGTTTGTAGAACTCTCAGAAAAACAAAGAGTCGGCTATCTTTCAAACAGATGTGCAAGTTATGTGAGGAGTACAAGTATTGATGCTCACAAAAAACTAAATGTGTATTAGGTGTGAAGTATGTATGGGTATAGTTTAGTTCAGTGTAAAACCCCAAATCCAAACATTCTACAGGTACTATTAGGCGTGAAGTATGTATGGGTATAGTTTAGTTCAGTGTAAAACCCCAAATCCAAACACTCTACAGGTACTATTAGGTGTGAAGTATGTATGGGTATAGTTTAGTTCAGTGTAAAACCCCAAATCCAAACATTCTACTATTAGTGTCTACTACAAGTGAATACAACTACCCCCGTAACCAAGGCATTTAATCTACAAATATATGAACATTCTAATTATGTTTTTTGTAGAATCCATAATGTTTAAAATAGCATCGATATATATCGACGTTGGATAGCATATAAAATTGTGTTGCAATCTCCTATTACTATCTGCTATATATATTTAAATTACTCTATTGCTTATTCATTTTGTGCATGTAATTACTTTTCACATTTTAAATTTGCATATTCATGAGCAGTAGCTTCTTAGTGACTAAGACTTTTCATTTGTGCCAACAGTTTTAACCCCTGAATTAAAAATCCTATGTTTTAATCTTGTAGTAAAAACTGTTTGAGGAGTGAAAGGGTTTGCTGCTACTTTATTTAAAACCACCTAGAAACCTATCACTCTCACTGTGCAAAATGTTCTTTTTCTCTGAAACATTCATTTCCATGTGAAACATATAATGAAGTTATAATGATGTGACCACTGAACTCATCCTCACACTAACATACAAAATAGTTAGAAATAAATGGCAGTATAAAATCTATCATGGACACACATACACACTAGCAATGATAGAAGATGTTTAAACAAATGTAAACCCAAAAACTTAAGTTGTAAAAAACATTTGTCACCTTTAAAATTGCAACTACTACAATCATTTTTTTGTCATGATTAATTTCCGTTCTTTTGTTATGTTTGCATTTTTTAAAGTATTGCACATGAATTTTCAAAACAAATATGGTATAAATAGTCACCCTGTTTTGTTTTAGATATATATATATATATATATATTTTGCAGTCAATCAAAATAACTAAATTATAAACAAGTTATAATAGTATTTACATTCCTGTTTACCAACCAAACATAGCAATCCAGGCATATTTCAATCCATAGATAATGATTATGTAACTGCAACAACGAATGTTTGTTGTAACTAAAAGTATACAATGCACCAATTTCAGGAAAAACCATAAGACATGACAAACACATAGAAGTTGGAATGCATTAAAACTTAAACAAAAATAAAAAATATGTATGGTTGATCTCTAACCTAATAGTTCTACTGTTTATTCTATGAGATGTACATGCATTCCACCATGTTTACAATCCATTTGATGGAAAGAAACAAATACATCAGATGTTCACATGGATCTATTTTCTTTTGCAAACATTGTTTTGGTATGGTTTTATGGCCAACCTACTGTATCTCTTATTGCTTCAGTAGCTCTGTGAAAATCCGTGATTTCTGCTTCACAAATACTTGTACATGTATGACATCGACATGGGTTAAGCCTATTAGAATGGCTTTTAGATGTTTGTACATGTCCATGCATTAACTTTTACTTGCATGATCATTACATTGAGACTGATCTGCCATATTTTACTATCATGTGCCAAATATTCATGTTTAACTTGAAAGAATAGAAGTGAAGATTGGTTAGTTTTAGTCTATGTTAAAATCAAGTAGTAAATTATCTGTGTACACTAGATTTCATATACATTGTACCAGCAAAGACAAATGTGCCAGTTATACATATATACTCTACCCTTCACCAACAAAACAAGTTTGCACATAAAGTACTACATTCATCTCATTATATCTATGGCTCAACGGAAAACTGCTGTAACTATATAGTGAAATAAGACACATGTTACAACAGTTTTCAACTAACTCTTCATTCTACACACCATGCCCACATGTTCCGTTTCTGATACATGTACCTGTATCTGTTTGTTATCATTGCATAGGATAATAGCTATAAGGGCGTATACTTCATTAAAAACAAAATGGCACCCAAAATGTCCAAAGTCTATAATAAAAGGAAAATTGAATCAAAAGTTTATAGTTTTTATCCCATGATCATTGTAAAGATGTTTAATTTCACCGTTTGAATGTCATGGAGTAATGTTGATTTCAATTGGAGAAATATTTTGCCGACTGCATTCAAATCTGGGGCACAATCAGTCATCACATTATTAAGCTGCTCCAGACTAGAACATGGCAAGCTTATATCATTTTACAATTCAAACAAAGCATAAAACAATCACATATATCTCTCTCCCTGATGCAAACAATTAGAGCATTCATTTCACTACTTTTCCCTCAAACCAAGTCTGTAGGTGAATTATTTGATTGGACAATATTCAACTACAAGCACGGCCTTTAATTCATACAATTCCGATTGCTTCTATATTCTTGGCTAGTTAGTACATCCCCTTTCTCTACACAAGGCATTTCATTTGTCCAATTTCTCAGTAGCTCCACCTTCTTTCCAGTTTACATTTCCGTGCAAGACAATTGATTGGTCAATATCATTTCTATGGCTCCACCTTCATCCCATGCAGTAATATGATTGGCTATTCTACACTTCAGCAGGTTCCGCCTCCTCCCCACTAATATTTTCTAGACGCATGGCATTAAAAGATTTACTGGTGCCATCTACATAATCCTACATAAAAATAGAAAAAGTGGCATAGCTGTGAATAACAAAAAACATGGTTATATAAGCAATAATAAATGTGTAAGTCAGTGCTCACATACTGAATGTATACTAAAAAACCCTGCCCTTCTATGTTAAATGTGTATATATGTATAATGTGTCCGTGTACTTATTTATTTATGATACAAATATTCAAAATTCAATGAAACAAGGTGACGGTTAGAATGCGTGTGCATCAAAAATCTACTTATTCACACACTTGGATGCCAATTTACCTTTACACTGTTTTGTTTTATTTAACTAGACAGATCAATGTTATGAAGTTGCATTCAACTTTGTTTATCATGGAAAATTGAAGTTACAAAGTTCTAGTAACACCATTCCAAAGGTATACAATAACTTGTTCTTCAGACACCTACACTAAAATTGGTCTATGCAATGTATATAAAATTATAGATCTGAGAAATCCTTACATGGTCTATGCAATTTATATAAAATTATAGAACTGAGAAATCCTTACAATATGTAGCACACTTTTTTCCAAAATTATGAGTCACATTTATCTTCAAATGATTGTCTTAATTAAATACATGTATGCATTGTACTTTTGAAACTAAATGATTGCTGTTTAAAAACCTGAACTGCACTTATGTTATGAGATTTATAAATGTTTCTTGAGATTGTCTTGGTTTCAAAACTGAACTGTAAATAAGTAACACCATTTAAACCTGAAATAAACAACCCTATTCACATAGCTCTTTTATATGAAGTACACTGTACACGTCACTGTACTAACATGTCCACAAGTACTGTACAAATCTACTAAACTGCTAGGCAAGGATCTAATATCTTTACTGTTTTAGATCTGCATCATGATAGATTGGAAAGGCTGTTAATGTTGCTGCAAGGTGCAATATCAGTGCTAGGTATGATTCTATATTTAGGTGCTTTAAGTTATGAACAATTCAAGTTTTATTCAATATAATCAGGAGCACTAGGTCCACGGGTAGGTGCATTCAGTAGCTGAGTTGTTCCGTCCACAAAGTCCTGCATAAACATAGGAACACATACGTTACATTGTTACCAGTCTGTGTGTGCAGTTCGAGACAGGACAAAACGTGAGACCATAAAAAATGTAAATCAATATTCAATAGACAAGTGTGGGAATTCAATGGTACAGTTTTCGTTAGTGCAAACCATAACTGACCTACTGACAAGATGCCCAGACTAGTAATCATGTGAAATCAAACTATTTCAAGGGGCCATATATTTTGTAGATTTTTTGGAAATGTACAAACCATGAATTCTGATGTCAATGATTATAAAACCCAAATAATGGAATAATTGCAAAATCCATGAGTACATATGTCTACCAATTATATGTTTTTTTAAGAGACACATGAACGTGTATGCCCACAAAATATATAGTCCTTTTACTGGTCATTTACAGTAGACTTCGACTAATTGTAGCTGTAAGACATTTAGTAATTCTCTATGTCTTTGTGAGAATAAAGGGCTAAAAATAACTAGTGTTATACTAAGTTAACAAAATTGTTATTTCCCACAGAACAGATATATCTATAAACTAGAATCTTACACCATGAAGAAGTAGAGAATGGAATTGTTTCACCAATGTTTGCATTTTGGTGAAATGGGGGACAACTCTGTACGAACTTACCATGAGTGAAGCTCCAGCATAGTACGGTCTCTCAGGTGTGCCATCATTTATATCACAATCATGGCAGAAACACAGCAGCATCGTGTCAATTATCATCTGTAAGTACAACACTGGGTTATAGTATATGTAAACACAGCAGCATCG
>ENA-OREC01000476-OREC01000476.1-marine-metagenome-genome-assembly--contig:-NODE-476-length-15732-cov-12.272501_pt1 | contig 15732 bp, 6 predicted proteins | sample MGYA00248626_ERZ508543 | MGnify/ENA primary metagenome ERZ508543 (study PRJEB26211, sample SAMN05518279) | marine metagenome | isolation source: Puget Sound, Washington, USA | host: Bankia setacea... | reverse complement strand
AGTGGAATAGTTCTGTCCTGTTCTTCTATACCTGCAGTGGAATAGTTCTGTCCTGTTCTTCTATACCTGCAGTGGAATAGTTCTGTCCTGTTCTTCTATACCTGCAGTGGAATAGTTCTGTTCTGTTCTTCTATACCTATTCTCAAGTGGAGTCGCCTCTTCTGACTTTGCAATGGGTCAATCAGCAATAGAATCCAGTAACAGTTAAACTTTCAAAGTGCCCTCTTACAAGAGTATAGTCCTTTCAAGGTGTACTTAAAAGCTGTACAAAGTGTTGATGGTTCTAAGTGCTATTGAATAAAGACACAGATAGAACCCTTTTGCACTAACCCCTTGAGATACTCTAGTTGTAGGCTTCTACAGGTGAGTTACAGTTTGTCTGTTTTCTTCCCGTTTTCACAAGCAGATTGTTTTCTTGTATTAAACTCAATATATACACATCTTACAATACAATACCAGTTACTTGGAAACCCATTTTGTATTGTTCTATGTTCCTCACTATTGAATATTTCAAACCAAAGATACACATGACAGTCTATCCTGAACTGCAAGGTCCAACGTAAGAATGCGATTTCCTTGCCCATTGTATTTCAAAATTAGAACTTTGGGTCAATTTGAACACTTGACCAGTCAGGATACCAACAGGAGGATGCGATTTCCTTGCCCTGTTAAATTTGTAACTTTGAACTTGAGGTCACTTGTAAGTTGTAGCACTGGGGGGTGAACGTGTTTGATAAGTTTTCAACACTTGAACGGCCAGGAATAAATACTGCCTCAGGACTCCACTGATCCATGGATAAGAAACTCATGTAGATATTTCCACACAGCACTGTACATAGGGTGTTTCTTCTGAAGTTATTCTACCACAGTGAGCAGTCCAGTCTTGTTATGTATATTCACAAATGTATCAACATGTGACTGAAAAAATACAAACAATTCCATTACAGTTTAACTCACCAACAGTTAAGTACTGCATGTACATGTACCAGTGTAATATAATAAAACAATTTATCATTAAAAGACTTTTTAAATAAGCTCAATCTAGATGGCTTCATATAATAAACATCACATTGCATTTACTTACATAGTGATAACCTTGTACCAGAATTTACATTCACAACTGCAAAAACTGATGTGCAAACACTCAATTTGATTGAATGGATACACTTGGAACAACTTTAGCCCTTGTTGTTACTTTGCATACTTACTCGTCTATGTGTTGGTGTCTGGCGTAGGTTGGCCGTCCCCTGGCTCAGGTTCTTCTTCATTCTGACCTTTACCTGGCTCATCGAGAGGTTCTTTGTAATCCTTGTGAGTTTTCTTCAAGTGTTTAGTGAGATACACCTGAAGTTTGAATGTCTTTGAGCACAAGGGGCATTTAAAGTCTCTGGTATTCGTGTGAATTGCTCTATGTCTCATCATATTACCGTGAGATTTAAAGCTTTTATTACAAATGTCACACACTTTATCTGTTTTCTTAGAAGCATCACTGTCGTCCTCTATGTCTTCATCTGTAATTTTCTCAGCTGTGAACTCTGGTTCTTCATCATACCCTTCCTCTTCTTCAAATTCTTCCCCTTCATAATCTTCCTCATTCTCGTCTTCCTCTTCTTCCTCACACTCTTCAGTATACTGAGACATATGGCTTTCCAAATGCTGACCGGTCTCTGTTTTCCGCACAATCTTGTTACAAATGAGACATTTAGCTACACTGGGTCCGATCATCTGGAAATTGTCAAGCATCGGTGACATTGATTGATATTGTTCAACCTGTATGTTGCCATCGTCTGTTCCTTCCATTGGCATAAGCCCCATCTCCTGGTACTCGCCGTATTCCGGCATGGCCTCTACATCCGGATACCCTTCCTCTCCCTCATACTGCTCCTCATCACCTAATCTCTCTACAATGTAGTCTTCATCGTCTCCAACCTGCTGTTCTGAAAGGCCCTGCTTCTTCATTCGTTCCACTCTCATTCTTCGTAACGTTTCTTTATCTTCATCATCGAGATCGTCTTCATTAAATTCTTCATCTTCTTCACCATAGTCTTCATCATCTTCCTCGTCGTCCTCCATGTTGGCGATCATTTGATACACTGCTAGGTTATGCTCTGTGGATTGTGCATTCTGTTGGATGTTTGCAGTAGGTTTAGTGTGAGGCTGGGTTGATTGCTTGGCGCCGGGTTCATTAGATTTCGGCGGATATTCTACCACCCAACTCAACTTGGATGACAACTGACCTAATTTATCATGGATTTGCTTTTCTGCCTCAGTCATGCTCGCTAATCGTTTCTGTTTTGTAATTCTAATAAGTGTTTCTGTATCCATTTTATCAATATCTTCCAAACTGAAACATACAAATAAAAGAGTTCATGATTTTTTCTAGACAAGTCCACAAACAGCAGTCAACATATCTAAAATTGTACAACAAAGACTAAGTTGTTTGAATAGTATGTTTGTTTAGGAAGGATAAAGGCTATTTTGCAACTGTATAAACTGGTGACTACCACATTCCACAATTTCCAGCAAACACAGCCAGTAACTGACATATTTTCTTCATGATTCAAGAGTTCGGGAGAGGTATCACAACAATGTGTGTTTAGACACCAAAAAGCGTTTTTTGTCAAATCATTAAATGCACTTTTGAAGTGAAGGGTTGATAAAAAATTCACCACAGTTTTGTCAGACTTAGGAGACCATATAATTAGTATACATGTACTAAAATTTGGGGTCAACAGTACCAAACAATTATTTTGCTTTGAAAACTTTCTATTTTCTACCTTACTGTCCGTCAATGATCAAATGATCAAACCTAGTGTTCTAACAAACTTACCTGTTAGCATCTTTCTTGGCCCCAGGGTCTGGTTTTAGCTGTTGACTATCTTTTGGCTTGTTAACACTTGGATTTGATGATTTGTCAAGTTTTCCTTTCTCACCTTGTGACACGTTGGACACTGTCTTTTCTGATTTTAGTTTAGAATTGTCCTCGAGTTTCATGCACTGATTTATCATTGACTTTTTGCCGTTATTTGGAATCTCTTTCTTAACGTCACTGGCACTTTTGTTTAATGCTACGTTTCCAGTCCTGTTCTTATCCACAAAAGAACCGCTAGCATTTAGACCCTGATTACTAAGTTTATTTCCTTGCTGTAACACAGGCCCAACTGTTTTACTTTGTCTAAGATTTGACGGAGAACCTAAAAGAGGATTAATGTTTCTATGCACAATAGCAGAATGTTCTTCATCATACATATCTTCTTCATCTTCATCAAACTCTTCATCTTCATCCTCTTCCTCTTCTTCATCTTCTTCCTCCTCAGGGACGTCTGTCTTGTAATGTTGTAGAAATTTCTGAAATTCTGCGTTTGACAGTCGCTCTTCAGTGAAACCACCTGATTTTGAGACAACTTTCGTAGTTTTAAGGGAGGTAACTGACTTTGACTTCTGCAACTGTTCCAACTGTGCAGCTTTTGTCCCAGCTTGTAATGGGGCCAGATTGCTGGAGGATTTGGTTACAACAGGGGGCACAACTTTAGTGACATGTGAACTCTCTAATTTTTGTCTTTTAGGTTCTGGCATTGCCGGTTGAATGCACTTTACGTTTGCCATTGTTTCTGACGGCCGCTTCTGAGCTGCCTTATTTAGTTGTGGTTGCTGAACAGGGGCTGGTTGTATCTGACCTTTCCCAGGGACATATTGAAAGCCTTTTACTGTATCTGGAAATATGGATCATGGATATAAATAGGTAAACAAATATAAAAATTACAACCAATTTTATTATTTTGTTGTGTTTTTTTCCTCTAAATTATCTGTAAAATTATAGCTAAGTCTTAAAACATATCATTTTGGTGTTCTTTAAAATATGCAAGTGGCTACAAGAACAATAGTTCAAGGCAAGTTACAATGAGAAGGACGTTACCAAGTGTAACTAAACATCATTACTAATCAATCAAAGATAGGTATATTAAGAAATAGAACACACCACTGAGGGACTCATGGTATTATAGTGACCAAACAGTCAGCCCTCAAACATTGAGAAGACCGAACACAGAGGCTAAGGTTCTGCTCAATGTTTGAGGGCTGATTGGGAGGTAGTGTGAACGATTTCTTATATTATACCGCACACTTTACTCTACAAAATTAAAAGTTAATAAAACAGATGCCGTAACAGTTTGTCTTTTTAGAATCTTTACTTTCAAGAAGATTCTCCTAAACCAGTGTTCGACAATAATGGTAGTCCGGGAGTCCGAGACCCTAAATATTGTGTCGGACTTCCGAATTTCACATTGAGGCAGTCCGTTGGACTCCTTAATTTTTAGAGCAATTTTTGAAATCGTCAACATTTGCTTTTTGTCATCAACACCGAGCGTGTAGGCTTAACGATAAGTTCACTTTCATCAAAATTTCGTAGAGTGATATACACGATGATGAATAACCCTGACAGACACTTATTAAATACCGCTTCACAATTGCAATGAGATTAGGCTTACGTAGTTGTCTCCCCTGACATGCAGAATAATGATCCAAAGACTGTCTTTGACATGTGGTCTTTTCGTTTTGAAACTTTCATCCATGAATTTTTCGCTTTGTTTACAAGCTTAAAACAATGCATTCATATTCTTTACTTCGTATCTCGCTTATATCTAGTAAGTTTTATCATCACAAATTAAACATGATTCTTTCTTTACTTTGTAAACGGCGATCCTCATATTTCCCCCGATCGTCTTATTTTCCCGCAAAAAAAACGTGGTCAGAAAGATTGAGATTTATACTGCAATCGTTTCTCAAACTTGAAAGTTTTGGATATAACAATAACAACAAAGACTTCGTTATTCATTACCATTTAAGGAAACGTTTCGGAACTTGGTATTATTACTGAATTTAAATTCATAAAGTTTCTTCACGCTGCGTGTGAAAATTGCCATGGCAAGAAATGGCTAAAGTTAAAGGTTTATATAGTCATTCAGAAGAGGATGAAAATGACAAGCAGATAGTTTATGATACCACATATAAAACACGATGGTCATTATTTCAAGTTTTTCATACTACGCTCCATTGTGAATGTCCGTAGGCCTGTGTCAGACTGTTTTGCAAGTACCACAGGGACGTAGTGATAAAACTATTACATCGTCAAAAACAATTGTTTAGCTTTCAGAATGAACAATTTCAGTACTAGAACCAACATTTAACTAAGAAACACAAAAGTATTTTGGTTCGAAGAATGAAGCGTTTTCGACACAACAATTTTGTGAATGGCGACATTGCAAAAAATCGTCGATGCGTTGCGGTTTTTAGTTGTAAAAACGAGTTTTAAATCCAGTTTGAAACTGATTAAAAGTATTTAGATGCAAACTTGAACACTTAAATCGTTTGACTCGTGGAACACAACATAACAACAGATATAACTGCATTTGTAAGTGATACATGCCTTAACTTCTCCCCAAAAACGGATTTATATATACATGTGCATGAAATTTAATGTTTTAAATTTCGGTCTTCTTAATTTTGATTCGGACTCCTTGATTTGAAAAGTTAGTGTCAAACGCTGTATACCACGTCATTGTTGAAAAACATTTCGTTGTTTCGACAGTTCTAGAATATTCATATCATATGTTCTGATTATCGCAAAACAAACTGCTCAACGCCCAGTCGCTATTTGAGTACAGCGCCTGCTAAATTGTCACCTCGCTTACTATGCTAAATTAAGGCCTCTTGCAGATTGTATGCACAAAAAAGGGTCAATTTTGTGTAAGGTGTAATATCTTTAAATAGAAGCTTTAGGGTAAATAATCAATAATTTTTCTGGAAATATTGTTAGATAGAAGAGCAACTTACTGGCTGTTACATTTACTGGCATGAACGACTGAACAGCCGACTTCTTGTCCCCTAGAATACAAATAAAAAGGTGAAGGAATGGAAAAAACTACTCTCATGGACAAAACATTAAATGTAAAGTCTGTGTTATTTGGGAAGAATATTTACCTTGAAATAATCAGAGCAATTACAATATAGTATCTCACATAAATTATAAAACAGTTTTATCACTTAATCAGTTAAGTTGCTTCCCAACATTATATCAAACTGTAAACTGTTATGCCTTACATGTTTGGAGGATGATTTAACAGCAGTCTCTAGGGAGTCAAACAAAACATGCAATTATTAGGTGTGTATCAATTTCTTACCTCTAAGAAAACTCAGGAACTTGTTTTTCAGGTTACTGACGTCATCAGAATCCACAAACTTCTTAGCGTTGGGTGAAACAAGGTGTCCTGCACGCTCATCGTCTTTACTGGCTGTGAGTAAAACAGTCTCCTCTCCTGCATCCGACAGCCTCTCTAACTACAAAACAAGTCAGACATGAGGCCAGACAGTTGTATCTGTTTCTTTATTCAATTGCAGGGCATAAAATAATAATCAAAATCTCTAAAAAAAATGTAATTAGACGGTGTTATTAAAACCAAGAAAAAAAACCATTTCAAATTTCAAAAAAGTGGGTCATGAAAATCAAATTGTGAGGCTCAACAACAGATCAACAAGACATCATGGCTATATAGAACCAGGCTTGGCTACATTGATAATATCAAAAAAGTGAATTAACCATTGAGTTTTAACCGTACCCTTTGATAAGTAGAACTAGAAGAGATTTTGATAATTTTCATGCCCTGTTTTCCATATATATTAACATTGCAGGAATTTTAGTTTAACAACTTTACGATCCAAGCAATAGTTTAAACTTTACAATGTGATTTACATACCAGTGACTGGATTTCAAATTTCAACACGACTTTCAATACAGCCTGGAACTCCTCACTATCCCACTCATCTCCATATATATCTGGTGTCATCATAGTTGAGGATGAACAGTACTCTTTTTCAACTGTAATCATACAAAGATTTTTTTTCAATTATTAATAATATCCTTGTTTTCTAGGCTTTATGAAGAGTTTGCTATCTTGGTGATATTTAACGAGGTGACTTATTTGACATTTAAGTCAGTCTAAATAAGCATTTAAGTCCACAAGGCCCTCAATTTATTTTAGTTTGATTGTTTTGCATATTTTTTATTGAAATCATCTGTTTGTGTAATGTAAATGACCACCAAGTTGATAAAAAACTGGATGTTTCCTACAATCATGGGTTTTCATTGGCTGATAGTCTCTACTGGTGTAAATATAGTTGTAATTGTCATACTCAAGTGGTTAATGACAAGCATTAAAACGACAAAATGTTGTTAATGAGCCGATATATGACAATATTTCATAATTTATTTTGATTGTAACATGATCAACAACGAATTCAAAAGGTAACAACGGTTGTTACTTTTTAGCGCATGCAGATACCCGGTTTATTGCCGCTGTTTAAACAGAACAGCCAGAAGTAGTACCGTTGTTTATCGGCTTATTAACAACGGAAGTTTTGTTCTTTGTGAATATAGACAAAAAAGCGGATCATGTTACAAAGACACTTTACATGAAGATTCTGGCGACAATTTAGTTCTTCATAGAAAACAATGCATTTGTGATTTATAACTTTTGATGTGTCAAATGCAAGGTTCTTCACTTTTACGTTAAAAACAAGTAGCATGGCCAGTTGAATTGTGAAACCAAATTAATGCAACAATTGTACAAATTAACTTTTTTTATTAAGCACTGCCAAACTCAAATAAACTATTTTATCATAAATGATTACTTTCACCTTCTAATTCAGTGAACGGCGGCATTAAATTGGATTGTTTACACTATGCAGCATGACTGTAGCCATTTTGTGTACTAGGTTGAACAGGTCAAATATTAAAATCTATTTTTGGCGAAAAAGTTTAATCAAGTAACATGTGAATGAGGTCAGTTCTACTTACCAAATAAATTCTTTTAATGTATATTTCGTCACTATATACTATAATTTTAGCCGAAAAATGATTTCTTTAAAGCACATTAAAAATGGCTGCGTAGCTTTACGAAAATAATCAAACTCAAATTTTCGTCTAAAGAACTGTCCAGTCTCATTAACATCTCATTGCATATGCGCGCGCAGTCATATGCATACAAGGATGGCAGAAATGTGACATGTCTTTGGTTTAAGAGGCTGCTAAAGATGTTTTTAAGTATGTCAACGTTGAATTGTTGTGTATATTGATGTATTTTTGTCTGTTCTTTCCAAATAACCAATGCACGTTGCCGAAAACTATTAATTTATTATTTAACTGAATTTTCGGCCTCTGAATGTTCCGACATAGGAACTATGCTACGTGTTTTTGAGCTAAATGTGAAGAACCCTGCATTTGCCAAACAGGAAAATAGCTCAAAAGCGAAGGGTTTTCTTTGAAGAACTAGCGACAATTAAGGGATGGGAAATTGAACATGTTTGCAGTCAGTGTGACAAATGTTGGCAATACAAATTACAATGTATACCACCGATTTGAATGGTGAAATATATTGTATAGCATCAGAACATTAATTAACTGATGTAACGACATTTAACACATGGTCAAAGGGATCAAAACAAAGATGGAGAGGACTAATTGGTTATTTTTCAAACAGTGTTCAGATTGACTTGCAAACAGCATCGACAGTCTAATGAAATTTAGCCAGGATATGATGTAAACGGCAGGTTTGTACACATATCTGATGTAATAAACAAATAACATTTTCGATAATACTATAACGTGCGCGAAACTGTGTGATACTTACAAGCAAAAAAGAAATCAGTTTATTTTTTGCTGCAAAATAGCTCAAAAATGTTCGCCATTTTCGTATATCGAGTCTGAAGAAGGCTCAAGGGAGGTAACTTAAACTTTAGGTCAGACGCAACTAGGTCAATGTTGGTTATGATACGTTCAGCATATTTAGTGACATTTCATACCGTCTTTAAATTTATAGCTAAATGATTATCACATAGTGTGAAGTTTGAATTCGTGTTTATTCACAACAAAACTAACTTTAATTTAATCTAATACATTTATGTTGATTTTTTTCTTAAAGAAGAATAGGATTGAACAACAGCCTGTGTTTACAAGTGCTCTCCCTGGTCAATGTACATACATGGTATTTAGAACTACAAACATTTATAAACCAACAGTTAAATCAACCAAACCCATAATTTGACTTTAATGCACGCAGATATATAACCATTGTATAATCAAACATGCACATAATCAGAAACTTATTCATGCAACACGTACCACTATAGAAAATATAATTTATTATTATCATACACACATGTATTTGAGCATTATTAGTTCAACAACTATAGATCTACCAACGTACTTACATCATTTAGTAATGCATACATATCGTTGTCAATATATCAGTCGGAGCTGCTTATTTAGTCCAGGCAATAAGCAAAAACCGACCCTATTAACAGTGTATACACTTAAACGAAATTCTAACTGGCCATTAAGTTTGGTTACTTGTATTGTACACACCGATTTATCGATTAACGGGGGGAAAAAACGTTTCCATGTACAAAACTGTCCATGCGGAACGGTAGATGCGAAAATACGTTATGTGCTCGGGCTCCGCGTGCACGACAAGGTAGTTGTCGAACTTGGTAGGAAAGTATTCACCGTTGATTGTCTATTATGAAAAACATTAAATGTGGTGAAAATAAACAGAACGCGCTATTAAAGCGTTTTCATGCACGCGAAAACTTCAAGGAAACATAACTGCGATGAGGTATCGAAATGACGTCATTCGGTCGGTTCTTCTTCGTCATATCCGTGCCAATCTCGGCATGATGTTGGCACGGGATTACACATTATGTTACGAAGTTAGAAGCACACTAGTAATGCAAACATCGTGCAAAAACTCAGATAACCTGGACCTATTAAAACGAAGGGTTCGTACACCGTCGCTGCAACTAGATATCAGGGAGCTCACGCGAGTTATTCATTAGATGTGTGCAGCCATTCCACAACAGTATATTCATAGACACATTTTATCAATGAGTACACGGTACCTTGCTGTAGATGCGACACCAGGTGGATGTACAAAGTATTGAACCGAAATTAAATACGACGTGATTTGATCTTACAGTTTTGTTTTAAGGGTTTGCATGTTAACCCTTTAATTAATGTTTGCTCCCGTGATCAAATATCAATTTTGTTTTATATGTTAAGACTACATTGTATTAAACTTATATCATATTAATTGTATTTTTCCCCGAATACTTTCCTAAAATATAACAACAACTAGCTAGGTGGCCAATTAGAAACTCGTTTATATGTATTATATACACCAATGTAAAATTAACATGGTCGAATTTTGGTGTCCCTTTTGCTTTTAGGTTTCTTGTGTGTGTAATTTTTCTCTGGCATTAATTAATCGTCTTTCTGCTATTGTAAGGCCGAACAATATGGAGTGGGTCCTAGCGAAATTATGCCATACACGTGTCAAATGTTATCCGGGCCTCTTTTAAAGGGACCACATGTAAATATGACTATTTTTGTTTGTACATGTTTGTTGTAAGTATTTTGTGTTTTACTGTTTCATTGTTGTATGTTTAAATGCTCTTCATTCATATGGAGGAAATAAAAGTATATCATCAAAAGTATATTATACTTAGTTGAGACAGACACAAGTTAAATAGTTCGCGCTTACGGTAAATTATAATTGTAGTGCACCTTTTTAATTATATCAATTGAAGCAAAAGCAGATCTCTGAATGAATAACAAAAACAATTTTTTATCATTATTTTCTTAATCTTCTTTACAAAATTTTAATGGGCGACTTCTTAAAAGACCGTTAATTTGAAATAACTGAGCTACAAAACGGCCTTCAACAGATCAGCAGAAACTAGAATGCAGAGGGTCGCCAGAGTACGGTAGCGTTTTTTAAGGTTGTTACGAATCACTTCCGGCGATAACAAAATGCAATGAACTTGACCTTAGACTGAAGAAGCCGGGTGATCATTTATAAACACTGATGTAAGAATGCAGGGGCATTAACAACCGATATAATGGCATGCTTGTTAACAGTTACTGCTCGGACAGCAACTTTGAAGAACACTGTTTACGGTAGGCTTTTGCTTTTATTGTGTTTTCCCCTCTGCCAGCACTCCACTTTAAGCCTGTCTTCACTCTGTATACGTACGGTTCAGTGGCCGAGTTGTAGGACGCCTTTATTAAACAGCTGATATGCATGCACTTTCAAGGTTGAATTAACTTTTGTAAAGCTTGTTTGACTGGTATTGTATGCTCAGCAAATGACATCTTTGTTCAATCACCATAAACTTGATAACAGTGTGATTATTTTCTAAACACTATTTATATGAATTTTAATTTTCTTGGTTCAGCTACAACATATACACCTTAGTGATCTAGGCAGTAGCAACTGGGTATAATATGTTCCACAATGCAATAGTACATTCTTATTGTCAGTCCCAGGTATGTAACAATTTCCAAGATTGGTAAGGTACTATTTCAATATCGGAAAAACATAAAAAAGTCAATCATCTTAAACGAAAGAGAAGTCTCGCAGTCAAATATATAATGGTAGATGTTATTTTAATGAAAACACCACAATTATCCAACTATTAATATACAATAATCAACGTTATTGTCTGTTCATAACATTGGCCGTTGACACAAGAGAGAATTCTCGATCATTATGCCAAGCAGTACTGACACATAATAAGTAGGTTGTTACAACTTTAAAGATAGATTAAAGCAAATAAACAAACAAATAAAATTACTATCCAATGCTATAACTATAATACTGTACCATAAAAAATGTTACCCATACTTACACGAACCTGTTCAATAGTAAGTGTGGGTAAAAATCAACCAGATTTACATTTTTATATGAAACAGAAATGGTTCTTCGTTAAGTGTTAGGCTTCAATTAAATATGTTAAACAAATACATTGCTTGGTGATACTTGTAAGTAATAGGCCTACAAAAACTATTATTTCCATTGTTATTGATTGTCAATGATTTTCGCAATAGACAATTAAGCTTAGTAATGATACTAATTAGAAATTGGGTACATACTAATTTTACCAGTTATCTCAAAGTTAAATGTGCCATTGATTAACAGTAGCTGTTTTTCACTTTTCAAATATAAAATCAATCATTTGTGATTTATCAATTAATCTGATAACATAAACATATATGAAGACAATAGATTGAGTGCCTATTGTTTAGTTCCTGTTTAAACCTGATTAAGCGGCGGAGTGTGTTCATTAGTTATGAAAGCTATATGCTGTTTATTTGTCAACCCTTGGTTTCAAATATATCTGTTTGTAGCTTTGGAACTTAATGCTTTTGAAAAGTGTATATTTGTTTCAGTAGACTTGACTATTTAATGTCATAAATCATCCAATTGGAAAAGAATCCAGGTTGTTCTTAAAAAATCATTTCTAGTGGCTGTTTACCTTTTTGTGGTTTAAAGATTTTATTGGAGATCTGTGGATTTTGATCGACCAACAACTGTTAAAAAATACTCAAGTTTTGAGCAAACATTTGTTCATACAATGTCTTATTCTGTATAATGTGTGTTCATGCATTTGTTAACATCTTGAAGATTGGCATTAGATGTCTGTGTTTATATTTACGATGATAACTTAAAATAACCTCCAAACTAAAGCCTTAATTTTCTTAATAAATATATACGTGAACTTGGTATAAATCGTCTGTATGATTGTTGAAATCATTATCTGTAAAATTATGCAAACAAGGTTTCAATCAAAGATATTGTTCATGAAAACAATACTGACTGCTATTTTCTATGTGAGTCACTTTGTATGTTTACCGAAAAGAGGAAGTTCTTTCAATATCTCTGTTTTTGTATGGGAACTGGCTTGCAGAAGCTCTATATGGGTGTCCCATGGTGTTTCTAGCAGTATGCTTGTCCATAAGTTTGTACAGATTAGCCTGTCCACAACCCTTTTGTCAACAGTCAAGATTCAAAATCATTTGTTGCAAAAGACAAATGTACACATGACTTTCAGTGTGTCGTACATATGACTAGCATCGATACATCAGAGGTCAAGGTTATGATACCTTATTGTTAGGTTAGGTTTATGACCTTAAGGCAACCAATGTCTTGTTCAATTTATTGGTGAATAATTGATAAATGTCCTTATATCTTAATGAGTTTTGGAAGTTTACAGGTTTGGCTCAAAGTTGTGACAATATTGATGATGCATGTACTTTAAAAAGCATGTGTTTGATAAAAAGTGTTTATTTATTCATGTACATTATTGATTTCTGGTCACTAGCCATAAAGTTCAGTCACTGTTAATTGTATTGTTTTTTTACAGGTCCTGTGAGATTAGTGTGTTGCTGTCAACATCATGGTAGACAAAACAGGTATACAATTAATTACCTTTAACATTATCTCTTCAATAGAATACACCTGTCTTATTTGTGCATACATATAAGGTTAGACTTGATTTAAAGTGATCTATTGTTTAAATTGTGCTTCAGTCTTGCATTTTAGAATTCTGAGGCTGCTTGAAATCATCAATGTAATATATCTGTTGTACTTGTATTTGATTCTGTATTAATAAGTTACAGTAGTATTAGTTCAAGAGTACCTGTTGAATTGTTCTTCCCAATATTGTATACGAATATTGACCTGAAACTACGAAATGAATTACATGGACCAATGCATTATAGGTTTTACATACATGTGTATTCAATCGACACGAGATATATGCTCTGTTGTAATAACACGACAATCTAATCCACATGTTTCCATGTTCAACAGACAGTGTAATGAATTCACAAGTGTCTGTTCAGTGTTCCTATGCAATAACAGTATTATTAAAATTGCAGTGAGAAACATAATACATGTAGTTATCAAGTCTGAAAATAAGATTCTGTTCTTTTAAAAAGAATAATATCCCAAAGCAAAATAAACCTATTGTATACTGAGGAATTGTTACAGATTTTGTGAATTTTATAATTTTCATGGAATAAAAAAATGTAATTTAAGTCAATAAAGTCAATACGCAACTAAGTCTACTGCAGTTTATGTGAAAAACTGGTAAAAACTGAGCCAGTCTGGTAAAAATATTGGAACTTTCACAATAGGCCAAGAACAAAATACTTTCTCAGACTAGTAAAATGTTGACAGTTTTCGCATTTTCTGCTGGATTCCAGTCTACTATATTTTACAATTCTATATTTTTACAGAAACACTCACACAGAATCACGTCGTATCCAGCTCCATACATCTTCATATTCCTCGTCCTACCCAACCAACACACAAAGATGGTCCTACTCCAGTGTTTACTTCAAATCAAAATACCTTCAGTTACCTTCATTTAGTACAAACACATTACTATACGAAGACTCTCTAGTGAGGAGATATGTTCATACTTCGGCCCGATTAAGGAAGGAGGATTCAGTGGTGGAGAAATCTGTGAAGGCTTTAAAGGATGAAGTGGAGGAACATAAACAGACGGAGAAGGCTTCATTGAAGGAGAAAAGTTGGCTCGCTGTGAGGAAAGAAAAATGGAACGCTACATTAGAGGATATGAGAAAGACTGGCTATTTAAGATATTTTTGGAACGGATTTAAGAATTTTGTACTGCATTATAAAGATGGATTTGTACTGTTTTGGAAGAACTTGACGTACTGTATGCCATTGTTGTTAAAGTATGTCCGAAATGGCCGATCTTCATTGAAAAGGAGGGAATATAAATTGGTAGGTATCATCATAATATTACTTTTGATGACTAAATTTGTTTACACATGTTTAAACACAATTTGAAACATTTCATTGCATTTGCCACGTGTTATTAATTTTCATGGATAATATGTGCATGAGTCTGTGTAAGTTATTTATAGCCTCAGTGGTGTTCATAACCATTTGTATATAGTCTTCTAATAGTTATAAGCACACACATTGTTTCACCGGGCAATTCAAGACCCATTATTGTAAAAAAAAGTGTTGATATTGGCAAATATTGAAGAGTAGCCAGTATTTCTCAGCTTTAGTTGGTGAAAAGGTCATTCTTACCATGGTTTGGTTTTCGGTTTTGAAACGAGAGTTTTTTAATCAAATATTCAGTATTCAAATTGTATTGCATACTAAGATCCTACACCTACGATGCAAACATACCAGTACACTTTTAGTTCTGAGCATAGAGAAGGCCAATTATATCAACTCTATTCTTCACTATACATGTACCAAGAAATCATTTTGCATTTTTTATCAGTGATTTCATGTTGTCGTCTTGATTATTTTAGTTAACAAGAACTCTAGCTGATCTCTTCCGTATGGTGCCACTAATCCCTATGGTTGTGATACCTCTAGGTGAAGTGTTTATACCTCTGTATGTAAAACTGGGAATGATGCCGAGTGTCTTCGGTAAAAAAACTACAACAGTAAGTACTCTTTTAATAGTCGTCCATAGAAATTTACAGTAAATGTGAATCAAAGTACTTTTTAGACTGCTTTTCCTCTCTCTATATATATACATACTGTGGAATCATTTCATTTCACCAGCTTGATCATTTTGTGGTTTCCCCGAAAAAGATCTTTTGAGGACCATATAGATTAAAAGAGTCAAATGAAAACAAAAATATACATATTTGTATTAAAAGGTAGATATGACACATAGAGGAAACATTTCACTTTTAGACACCATAAGATTGTGTATATTTGTGAATAAGATGTTTGTGTAGCTTGATATAAAGTATTATCAGGTATACGTTTCTGCTTCAATACCATAGCAGTATACGTTTCTGCTTCAATACCATAGCAGTATACGTTTCTGCTTCAATACCAT
>ENA-OREC01000475-OREC01000475.1-marine-metagenome-genome-assembly--contig:-NODE-475-length-15734-cov-13.248643_pt1 | contig 15734 bp, 5 predicted proteins | sample MGYA00248626_ERZ508543 | MGnify/ENA primary metagenome ERZ508543 (study PRJEB26211, sample SAMN05518279) | marine metagenome | isolation source: Puget Sound, Washington, USA | host: Bankia setacea... | reverse complement strand
ATTGCATGAAGGGACTACTTTTCTTCTTCGATGTGACACCACTACCTGTTCTCCAAATTCATAAAGGGACTATTTTCATTTCTAGCAATATACTCCTAGTGCAGCCTTACTTTGATACATATTCACAAATCCATCTTCACGTTCATTTTCATCAAAAAGACATTAGTTGTAAACATCAGCTGCAAGTAATTTAAGAGTCATCAGTTTTCTGTAAATTTTGCAAAATCTACAAAAAAATAACAAAAACAGCCACAAAGAAAGTTGAGCTGGTTGGGGTGTGTTTCTGTTAAATGGCCACAAACAACTACAATTATTACGATTTTTTTTATTTTTCACAAATTAGCAATCTTATGTTTTCTATGCTGATGACAATTTGTTGTGTGCTTAATTGATGTATAAAAAAAGTCATGCATTTGTAGTGTTAGTTGTATAGAAAAGAACAAAACATATTTAGTCATTTTGTTCATTAGTATAAAGCACCATTATTTTGGTTAGAAAATCTGTCAAACTTACTACTAATCTTATTTTTTATTGCTTTGTTCAGACTATTACCATCTTCAATTGCTTTGTTCAAACTTTTACCATACTTTCAGGATTTACAATATTATATTAGATTTGTTCCCATAGTAACAAAAATATTCCATTGCAGTTGCTAGGAAACTGACAGAAATATATCACTTTGCAACTTAAAGGCCATCGTGAAAAAAGTTGCTAAGTTACCCAATTACTCAAAAGTTTGTAATTAGGTCTAAGTTGCCTTTTAGATTTCCTTTTCCCATTTATAACATAATTATGTATTAAGTTCCAAGGTTTCTTGATGTTTTCATTTAAATTTGTTGGTAGACTTGAAAGTTTGAAAATGATGTGTTTTTATATTTATAGTGATTTATATTCATTAGGCGTATGAAGTGATATCTGGAGACGTAGTGGCTGCTTTTTTCCATTGGCTTCTTAAAATTACTGGCGGCTCTTTTCCCTTGCATACTTTCTAATGAGGGACTACTTTATAAAAGTGATTATGCTATGGCAACAAATGGCTTTTTAAAATACCTAGAGCACAAAAAATGGGGAAAATACATTTATATAACATTAATGTGATCTCGGTATACTTGAGATTGCAGGTGTGAAACCCATTATAACTAATAGTAGAAAGGATAAATGGGCTTTTCTTTTGAATTCACAAACATAATAAATTTACATGTATTTATCAACTGTGTCTTTGATGTCCGCTGATGATTAAAAATATAAAAGTTGAAAAATGTATAAAATAAGTGCGTGGTCAGAGAAACAGAGGTGAAAGTGATTATACTGATCGAGAGGTTGTTTGGCTTTACCAGTAGCCTTTAATATCTGATAATTATGCTCAAACACCAGCGCGCATGGATAGGTAATTTATATCACTTATGCTAGTTTGACGGGAGAAAAATTAACACATTGTGTTAACATCTACATACTTCTATTCCTTAACATCTAACCATTTTCTTAAAACCCTGAGATGATGAAAACGTCTTTTGTTTATCATACCATACCAGTGTTTATTTTATTCCCCTGAAAACAGAACTTTATATCTGGTTTAATGCTGATTTTATTTCATTGTTGTTTCTCCTAGGTAAGCTATAAATAGCATTCTGTTTATCGCGATATCTGATACGGAGAAAGAATGTTAGCAAGGGAGGCAACTCTTACAGGACTATCACCAGTCATTGTGCAGGTTGTTGAAGAAGAGTTGTCTGTCTTGAGTTTAACATTTGCATACAAACAGCCTCAGTGAATGTAAACATTGCCTGTCTTTATTCATGTGTTTTCAACAATCGGCTGCCACGCTTAGTTTTTTGTTGGTCTCTGCTCAGTCTCACATGTAAAAAAAAGAACGTAAGCAGAGTTATAGGTCATGACATATAACAAGTTATGTAATTTCATGTACAGTAAAACAACACATGATCTTATTCACACACACTTAATTTGTCCGAGCCACCAGATTAACTATTACAAGAAAGCTGATGCTAATTAAGTAATTTGTAAAACATTTCTTTAAAAAGTTAGTATTTTTTTCTTTTAACTTGCAGTACAAAGAGTTGTGATAGTCAAAAACACGTAACTTTAATAGGCTGCTCACACCGTCTTTGTTAAACGTGGTTACCTTTGCATTTTTATAGTATAGTTCACAGCTCAAACTTCATTTACTATAATTATGGTCTGTTTCATCTGCCATTTTTATTTTGTTGTTTAATGATTGTTGTTTGAGATATGTTTTAACAATTGTTATTGCACTTTATTGATGCTGATGGTGAATACATTGCTTTAATCCATTTAGTTGATTGTTTTAAGACTTTAATTAATAACATATCAATAAAGGAAACAGAATGTCCGATTAAAACAGACATAATGGCAATTCTATTTTAGCTACCCAGTTTTGTTTTATCTTAACTGCACAATTATCTTAGCTGCACAATTATCTTAACTACACAATTATCTTAACTACACAAGTATTGGTGTTGTAGTAGTCTTTGCAAATTTGTTTCAAAGAGTTAGCAATTACATATTTTAGTATAACAGTTAATTGAAAATATAACAATGATGTAATATCTATATGTTCACAATATTACAATGTGATGCTATCTAGAGATTATACTTGTAAGGTTATAATATATTCTGTTATACCAGTATATATATAGAAGTAATAATTATTGAATAGTTTGAAACACACTTAAGATGTTGGTTTTAGGGCTTATGAAAACATTGCTAACACAACTGGGTTATATATATGAAAAATCGCCCTTCATTATTTAACTGAGAGTCACTAGTTTTAACAAGTTTATCATTAATGCATTTGATGTTGTTTATTTCTTGAGACAAACATTTAAGGCTAGCATTGATACACTTCTGAAAGTCTAGTCTGTTAAGATTGTGTTAAAGTATGTTTTGAGTTAAATTTTAGTTCAAGTTGGGAACAAAGGAAATGGACAGTTTACCTATTCACAGAATTACTCGTTTCCAATTAAGTAAACACAATTTAAAAGTTTAATTAAGAAATCGTTAAGCAAGCGTCCTGAGGTGAAAGAGTTGCTCTAACCGTCAGTATAAAGGCTATAAGGTAGTGTTAAAGTAGCCCGCCATGTTTAGGTATAGGCGCGTCTGTTTTAAAGCAACTACAGGTAACTTTGTGCAGAAGTGCTGTCCCCTTGACTCGGTGTGTTTTACCTTGATGGAGGGTCACCAGTGCGTGAAGTAACCATTTTATATTATGTTTTTACACTATGGTAAGCGATATCGTAGTGTAGCAAAATTAAACATGGTATACACAATGCTTTAACTGTGTCAACTTGTATACTATTGTTATTGTAAGATTTTTAAACGCAAAAATGTGATTCAAACACCAACATAAGATCATGAGGATGTTGTTAAACGGTTGGATTTATGCTAGATAGCGCTTTAAGATGATGGAAAGTGTTAAAAGATAGAGAGAGAAGGCTGGGAAAGTGTGAAGTGTGTGAGACGGTGTTTCTAAATTTGGATTATTCTTTTGTTGTATACACAGGTAAGAATATTTTGGTGGTAAGGGAGAATATACAGGTGACATGGCTCCTCGTTGAATGAAGATGGAGACAGTATTTTGCCTTGTTGGTGGCTGCTTTGATATGCTAGCCGAAACCAAACAATAGAACCTTACTTTCTCGCTTTCATATAGGGACAATCATGGCTGAAATGTACTCATGGAGTTGAAATTGTTCTCACCATCTCTCAGCCATATACAGCTCATGCCTACACTAACTCAGCCGTATGTAATTAACTAAAGTGTTTATGCAGTAATTAAGAAAAAAGTTAACGTCACCTGATACACATTTGAGGCTAGGAACGAGATGCGAGTAACATTTAATGGTGAACAAAATGGGAGCACGGTTTTGGGGAAATGCTCTATTTGGTGTGTGTTTATTCTATACTGTCTGATTTGAAAGAGCTTTGTTGTACATGGATGGAATGATATTTTCAGGCCTTTGTAACTGTTATGGTGCAACATATGTGGAATTCTGGTGAATGCACTTTATTTTTCACCGTATGCCCTCAGAGCTGTTTATCTTAATTGTTAAAGCATTGTAAATTTTAAACAAAACCAGAGTCAGCACATGGCCAGTTTTTTAGTATAAGGTCGGAGAAACATATTACGTGTTTAAATAATTGTTTTTGCTATGCCTGTAGTGATACAATCGCATGTGTCTTTAAAATGGTTCCAATGAATTTGAATTTGAAAAGTGTTGTTCATGCTCTTTGTACATGGTCTTTTTGTGCAGTGCATGTCCATAGTATTTTGTGAAAATTGTATATTTACATGTAGAGTGGAGAATGCAAAAAGGAAACTATTGGCTTCTTTGTTCAACAGCACTTAGAATTTGTTCACATTCACCTCTGGATATACAATGTATTAAAATATTCATAAAACTACATCATCAACACAACATTTATTGCAGTGCCACCCCGTTACTGTATTGCCATAATATTAAATTGTAGAGAACAAACCTAGCTGATATATTTTGTTATTGCACCAGTGTGTCAATCAGATTTAAAGTACCAACCCGGTTGTAGACCATCTCTATAGCCTATGGGCATTCCAAGGTTTTCAATGATTAGTCTTAAAGTTCACCTTATAATAGTTCAACCAATAATTGATTTGATGCTATCCATGTATTTGGTCAGTTAACAAATTATTCAACTTGCTTATGTACGTTTATTCAGCGATTGGAAAAGAAGGAACTATTGTTAGTAATTAAACCAACCTGTGTAGTTTTCGCTTCAAAGTTTTGACTATTTTGGCTATTTTATGAATTTCAACAGTAAGAAGGTCGAAAGGATTTTGTGTTTTCTTTTCAAAATTGATTTTTTTTTCTTTTCTTAGTCGTTTAACCGAAAATAAATAGGCAAACGGGGCATTAAGCTTGTGTCGTGAAGTAATGTGAGAATAAAGGGGTGTAAATATCTGCTAAGGGACTCATCACAGTGGGGTAAAAGCGTTTTTCTTTTTTTTCGAAATTGGTCGTTTGAGGCGTGAACAGGGACCCTCGGTCTGAATGTTCACTTGTCATATATGTGATTTACGAGTTGCCAGCTATGAATATTTTGCCGCTGATATTAACATGGTGTGCTGTTTAGGAACTACCTTTCAACCCAGTCTTTGCACTTTGTACGAGAGGTCTTTGTTTAACGTTTAACAGTTGTTTTCACAGATTTAACTCACGTACAATTTTAGTTTCTCAAAGATTTGTTGACATTTGTTTTTCAAAGATTATAAAAACATTGATATACAAAAAAAAAGGAAATTTCTTTATTGTCTATTTAATAGACTTCATTATAGACACGATCTTCTATTATTGAAAATTGTTTCTGTGATTTCATTGGCAAGTTTTGAGTGCCTCTTTTATAATTTTGTTCCTACACTTTACAAAATGGTTAAACATTATTGGTGCAAGAGAATCAATGTAACTAAATCATTTGGGCAACAATCATTTAGGCAGCTGGGAACATTTTTGCAATATGTTGATAATACTTTATGATAAACACACCGTCAAAAGGTTCATCAGTCAGTAGGTCAATGTTTCTCGAAACAGGTGCCATGGTAACAGTTTTTGTTTCCGAGGATAAAAATTTAAACTTTGGCATCGGTAGAAAACATGTAACAATGCACATGCCCAGTTTAGACATTCTTTCCAACATTCTTTTTGTGAAGTAAATGAAACCTGATGTGTTTAAACTGTTTCTCAACATTTAAGACAAAATTTATTTGGCAAGAGTTACAAAAGTGGTATCAGCTCTTACTGACCCAAGAAATGAAGTAATCACGGAAACTTAATAAGTGAAACGTTAGAACAATTTGTGCAAGTTTAGCTCCTTCGTAGACACCTTAGACTCTTTATTCTTGTAATGGAGTCTCGTAGGAACTATACTGTTTTATCAAAGGATGAACATTAAAAGAAATAAAAACTGAAATTACAGTACAAAATTTTAAATTGGCACAGATTGGTGATCATGATTTTCGCATGGAACATCTCTCTCAAAATAGGATGCATCTAACAAGGTTATGTAAACATTCAATTTGTTGTCCAAAATCAGTTTATGAAGGAATTTATCATTTTATAAGGACATGTACCGGTTGTTGGCAGGAACATCTACAGGAGCATATCAGAGATAATGCAATGAGACCTGATACATTGGAAAGTCACTTCCTCAGGGGATATTAAGGTTACAAAAGTGCAGTTTTTACCTGTTAACTTGTTGTTTGTTATCTTGCTGAACATATTGGCATGCTACTGTAACTTTGGTTTAATGTCTGTAAGAGTTATGCCCCTTTATCAACTTACCAAAGGAAGAAGTAGATTATGATGTCGTTTTGACAGTTCTTGTTACTGTATTGGTCTGCACTCACTCGGGATCCTGTTTACATTGTTGACATGAATCATGAGGTAAGAGAAGTTTGTGTTGAATGTAAGAGAATCTGTTCGCTTCCTTCCCTTGTAGGAACGATCTCTTGAAGCTAACGGCCTCAGGAAGTCTCCATCATCACTCACACTTCACATGTAGTTCCTTCTCTGCTGTTTAAGTTGAATAACATGCCGTATTTTGATTGTTCACATGCAGAGAGTTTCAGGCGAAGTAGTTTCACATTTTCAGGTTTCCCTAATGGGCTTTATAGAGAGGTAATGTGCTTCTCAGTTTTTGGAATAATCATTTATACTGGATAATAGATGAGTATGACTTCAAACGGTTTCTCTTTTCACAATGTGTGGAAAAACCCATAACTCTGATCATTGACAAGCCTCTGTACCTCATTAAAGTCATATAATTATACTCGGGTAGAGTGTTTTCTAGATCTGCAAAAAAATACTATCCGATGATACAGTAGTTGATTGTTTGTAAAGCGTCATGCTGAACTTTCTTGAAAGGAAAATAAATCTTTTATATTTCTGAATGTATGATGTTTAGTGTTAATGTTTGCATGCGGTTGTTGTTAGTGTGTGTTTGGTAGTGGTGCCAAAGGATTGACTGTGTGTCCTAATGATGCATCATTAAAACTTATATACAGAAACAGCCATACAGAAAAATGATGTAACAAAAAACAGAAGATGTTTAATGACTTCAGTTTACATTGTTTATACTTCATAGTTTGCCAAGAGCATTAGAAAAGTTCAGGAGATTTTTTGTGCAAAATTGTATCTGATTCTTATCACAAGAAGATTTAGGTTTCATCTAATGATCTCATAAAAACAAAAGGCATTTCTGAAATCGGATCCGCTGAGGGGGTGCCAAGTTTGTGAATTTTGGAAAGATAGCATGGTAAACTTGAGCAGATAAACTCTTGCTTCAACTCTTTATTAACAAGCTCTTGCAAGAATCTAGTGGCTACAAAACTTTCCATCGTTTTTGCATGCAGTATGTTGAGAATCTTGGCGGAACATGCAATAACTTTTGCACCGCGTTATACAGCTATATTGGCTTACACAAAGTATGCGGAGGCCATTACATTGCATTACATCGGACATATAATATTACGTATTGCCTTAGAACATTAGATTGTTATTTGATTCCACTTTACAAAGGCAGCAGAACTTGATGGCTTGATAACAAGATTCCACTTTATTACAGCTACTGCATGAAACTATGTATCTACATGCGCGGTTTACAGAAGTTATTACCCGAGACAGCGGAAGGCAAAGTTGCAACAAATTACTGCTAGAACATCACAGTATAATCAAAGTTTCCCAACCTCGTTAAATAAAATTATGTTTGCATATAGTTTGTACTTAGTAGCTAGATGTTTTATTTACGATGGTTTTGTGTTAGGTTTTTAGCAGAATGGAGCAATGTTACTGTTGGGTACAAGGTTAAGGACATGATGGTTGTGTGTTCTTTGCTTTAATTATACTCTCATTCTAAGCAAGTACAACCGGAAACTTAACAAGAACCCTTTTCACTTTAATCACATACAAAATAACTAATCTCTCAGTTCACACTTGATATCAGCCCTTTTCAAAGATTAAACCCAATGTAAGTCAATTGTTTCAATACATGATAACTTTTATTTGGATCAACCATTATCCATTTCTACATTCAACAAAGCTTGATTATATTCTATTATGAGATTTATTGGTTGGCTTGTGTTTCTTGTACAAATCCATCCTCCCTGTCTTGCCAGGCCTAATCAGTCTTACACTGACTGACTCCATGGCGTATATTGTAGGAGTAAAGATTGTTAGAACTACTATAATGAGCCTGATGACAAATATCTCTTGTGGTGCCTGTGTGAATATGGCAGTTTTCTCACATTTCCACTCACAGCAAGTCTGTAAATCTCATTACTGTTATTTATCTTTATCAGGCTTATGGGGTGGAAAGGAGAGAGAAAAGGGGGAAAGTTTGACATCTCAGCATGTTTGAATTCCGACAGATTGGTGTTTATGGCAGTTCTACACTGTCTGCTAATGCTGCCCAGTGCCTGTTCTGGTCACTCAATGTTTAACTGTTTGTGCTGACCATGAGTTTTTCATATTTTCCAAAGAATTTCGGGTCACCATGGCAACAACAGCTGAAATTTGTTTATACAATTTATTCAAGGAATAGAGCAATCAAGTTCATACTAAGACTTGAATTAGTTCATGGAAAACAAAGTTCAAATGTATAACTCAGGTAGAAGCAATATTAATATAAGTAAATTGAACTCATAGCTAAAAAAATAATGTGTATTTGACAACTTGAAATTCCCCACATCCCCCCTTCTCCATGCCAAAAAAACCCATATTGTAACGGTGATTTCTTTAACCTGAGACATGCCCTGTATGGGAAAATTTGTGATTGAAATCTGGCTTAAATTGGTCCATATATTCTAGTGTTGTCGTTGTTCAAAGGCCATGTCTGCCTATTATATATGATTTATACTTGAACCAGTTTACCAAGTGTCAGGCCCTGCTATTACTGTTTTTTTGTGTATGGCTAGTTGATATTAACAAAGAAACACTCTTATACTTGTCATGTGTGAGCCTTAATTGATCAGCGTTGACGAACAAAATCTTGTTATCATTAATCAACAGTAGAAAGTTATTTTTCGTGGGGCCCTAATAAATATAGCAGACAACATTGTTTCATAGGGCAGTAGTCAGGCAGTTATAGAGCAGCCGGGGAGAAAAAGTAGGAGCAGTTAGTGTATTAGGTTTTGTTCACTAATTGGGTAATTAATGCAGACTTTACGGGACTTGCAAGATTTTGATTATAATACTCCAGTCTGTTTTGATAACTCCACTTTTGACCCCATCACTCCTTATTTTGACATCTTCCTTAAATCTTCGAGTTTCTTATTACCTGAAATGGAAAGAATCTGAGCTGGGGTGCCTTTGTCTGGTAGCTCAGGTATAAGGTTTCTGACACATGTTATACCCCCTGTTTGTCCACTGTCCACAGCTTTCCTCTAGTTTAATTTTATTTTGTACAAGTCCAACAGTTTCAAGACGGAAGAGTTAAGCTTTATTGAGTACTTTTAGTAGACTACAAGTGCATCAATTAACCTTGTTAGTTGACCATCCTGTGTACCTGCATCCTGGGATCAAAGTGTGGAAATCAAAACTGTTGAAACTTTAGTCCATAGTTCCTGTTGACTCACCATTGCTATCCATTGTCCAACCAGTTTGTCTTTTATTTCATCAGCTGGGCTTAGTATTTGCAGGTTTGGACAAGGACAAATTAGCATATTCCAAGCCACCCAAGCTTTGACTCCTTTTAGTTACCTTTTTTTCAAATATTAGAAGTTGTTTGTGTCCCAAAACTAGGTTCAATTGTGTTTCAATTTTAGTTGTATGCAAGTGTCTGGACTTGTACCATTGGTCAAACACACATTGTAACGCTAAAGCCCATTGGTTGAAATGTATTGAAAGACCTGAAGTCATCTAATGAAATCACCCCGTTGTCAAGTTGTCAAACTAGAAACGAGCTTAAACCCTCAAAGAGAAAATGAAATGTTGATTACAGTGGCAGCATTAAAAAAAGACAACATTAAAAAAGAGCGGCTGAAACAAATATTTTCAGGCTTAAGAGAATGGCCTAATTTAAATACGATATAAGATACCGGCTTTTCTTCTTGGTGTGAACTAATGCCTCGCTTTCCTTTTAACTTCATTATGCACAAAGGAACCTTATCTTCACCAACAAAAAGCAATTTGATACAACATGTCAAGAGTGATTAATATAAGTTGTTAGTTGTTCCTTCACAAATGGCCTTAAATAAATTAACATAGGAAACGCTAACAGAGATTACATGTACCGCTGGTAGATCTTGTTCTGATTATTATAACTATGCCAGAAACGAAACCTAAGTAACTACCTCGTCAGTTTGTTTGTGTAAAACTTGTCTGGTGGTTGTTGTACTTACTCCCAGTTAAAAATGGAGTCTTGTTGTTTTTATGTTTTGGGTGAAGTTTTTTTCATAACCTGTTTAGTGCTGTTGGATCCCTAGATAAATGTGTGTGTAGATTAAAACTCACAAGTTGCATGATCTTTCCAATAAGAAAAAAGCGAACCAAAGTTTTAAATAAAAGACACATTGAGTCTACTCAGAGCAATACTAAATTACGGTACACACGTGATTGTTTACAAGTGGTTTAATCAAGTTCTTGCACTAAGAAGACAGTATTCAAACATTTAGGGCAAACACCGGTGCTCCAGTATTAACCTACAAATGAAAATGGTATGCCAAGTCATCAGTGATTAAATGGTCAGGTTGTCTTAATACCGATTACATGTAAGGTGTCGCGGCTGTTAAATCTGACAATAAAATGGCCGTGATGGGATACAGATGCTAGTGTTTACCTGAGTACAGTGTTGCATGGTATACTAAGTTTGGTCAGGGCCACATTTTGTGTATTTAACGAATCTATTGTGTGTCGAAAAACAAGTGTACGTGTGGAATTGAATATCAAATGCACTAGTTTTGTCACTTGTTATAGATTCATATTGATAACTGCTTACTGTGTTTTTGGTCATGTTCAAATATATGTTTGTGTTGCCCTACTGAACTAAACAATATTGCTTTTATTTACATATACTACACATGTATATTCTTGACCATCAATTTGTCAAAGTTAAGTGAGTTTGTTTCAAAGTTGATCTTACTATTGTAGATTAATCATATCTAGAAAACTAAGGTTCAACTTAATTTGCCCTCATTCAATATATAGGCCCCATATAACGGGCCTGTTGTTTTGAGGCATGTAAACCCCAAATCTCAATCAACCCAGCCATATCCCAATCTGTATATCATGTAATAGAAATGAACAAGGATAGAATATGTTGCCCAAGCTTTACACCTATGTGTCTGTCATTAGTGATGAAGGTATGACAATTTATGCATGTTGATGAACGGGACTGACAGGTTGTGTGAATATCGCTGTGCATCACCTCGACCTAGATGAACAATGTGTAATTGATACTGCGATTCAACATTTTCATTTCATACACTCATCAAAATTAAAAAGACTGCATTTTGGCTCTCCTATGAATGGCTTTATCACTCCCATCATAAAATGCATTAAGACTACCCCACTATTTTCTTATTGGACCATTCTAGCAGTTAACAGTTTCCATCTTCCAATTACAATCATAGTAACTTAGTTTAACTTCTATTGTGGAAAGCCTGAAAGTTTGATGTTAGAATTAGATGTGAAAGTAATGAAAGGTGCTGGGCTCACACACTAGCTGTTGAGAAGTGTACAAAATGATAAACTGTTGACAGGCGCATACAACAAGGTGTGATATTAACAGTACACTTATTCTACATAATGGTGAAATAGAAATTTACTATGAATCTTGATAAATACTGTCTTAACTTAAAAACTGAAAATATGTGTTTGGGATTGGGATAGTGTCCCCCCCCCCACCCACGTTATAACCATGGTAACACTCTCTGCAGAGATTCTGGACCACTGTTTGGAGTTTGTCCGTCTATAAACCATTACCACGTCAATCTGGAACAAGTCAACAAAGCAACATTATTTACAAAAAAGCCCAACTGGTTTTCATTGTTACATATTTACCCGAGGATCTTGTTAACGATTTTGATAAATATATTACTAGTTAACATATACTTTATATTCTAAACATGCAATGGTTGTTGACATATTGTGCATATACAGAGTTCGACACATATAAACACTTTGGCCATTTGTTCGGGAGTAAGGTTTGTTTCAATTTTTCGTTTATTTCCGGGAGGAGGGTTGAAGGGTTCTTTTGTTAAACATAGGGATAAACATTTGCAGAGGCAGCACATTGAAACCAGCTTGTAGTTAGTTTTGCCATCTAATCTTGTTATGTGTTTCATTCACCTCTGCTAACACTGGGTTTATTTGGTTAAAAGAACGGCTTATGAAGACAAGGGATTAGATTTCAAACCCCTCTCAAAACGATGTCAGTAGCCGTAACTTCAATTGTACCAACTCCCAATACGATTATATAACAATGTTTTAAAAAGGAGAGTTTAAAACGGAAGCATTTATGATCGTTGGTAACTTGAGAAATGCAGTTATAGGTATTTGTGTACTTTACCAATCATGGTTAGGCTTACAGATACTTGACAGAATTTCATATAAAGTCACAACTACTTGCTTAGTGTCATACCTGTATGATGAATAATACACTGCTCCCTAACGTTTTATGTATATGATTTGACATCCTAGCCGATATAATGTAGCAGATTTAATGTTTTATTGGCGAAAACCGATGTCACTTGACTGGTTTTTGCTGCATTAAATAAAGCTCAAGTTCTACCTAGTAAGTATGCTATGGCAAATCATGGAGGGTTTTTGTACACTGGTACATTTACTGCCTGAATCTGATCTAGTTGAAGCCTGCGTCACTTTTTACTTGCACATTCTGTGTTAATTACTTGGTCCAATCTAGTTTAAAATTCACTCTACACATTACGTTTTTTCATATTAAGTTAGGGTGTATAGTTGTTTTTTGTGCACTTGTTTTAACAGAAAGTTTTGTTTTCAATATAGTTCTTGTTTGGGTTTTTTGTGTGCATTTGTTTCAATTTATGTTTTGTCTTCAATATGGTTCTTTTGGTAGCTTGATCTTCATTATTTACTTTATACACTGTTTTAAAAGCATTGTTTTTAATTTGCGGTTTTGTGGTATTGGTAAACCTAAGAGATAGGCTTCTGTTTTTGTTGCTTTTCACACAGTGTTCTAAGAATGTTAAATTAAGTTTGTTTGTAACTCCTTTTTGAAGAAACCTGAGCAATTTTGAAAACGAAGACAAATTTATAGTGATAAAGTGATAGTTTACTTGATTTTGAAATTGAAATCACTGTCAGTAAAGTATGTAAATAAAGTATGTAGTAGTATTTGAACTTTGTAATAAACTCTTTCAATGAGTTTACCATCATTAGATGAACACATGAGCTCTGTTTGATCTAATAGTTTGGTACAAAATTTAAATATGGTCAATCCTGTGGAGCTAATGCTGATATTATTTACTATCCCTGAGTCCCTAGATTATATTTCAAACTTGTGTCACTTGCAGTAAAACTCATACAATGCTTTCCCCATCAGACTCATTGACCCTCCTAGCAAACACAAACCTTTATGTAATAGTATTCTTTAACTTTGGACTACCGGTGGCCAACTTATGGTAATCCTAACTTAAAAACTTTACTAAAAACTCATGGTGGTCAAATTTATTCATTGCAGACAAACAGGGGCCTTTACCATTGCATTGACTATTACAAAGTGTGGCAACGTTTTGGGAATCCAAGATGTGGTAGTGTTTAATCCATTTGAGACACTAAGGGGCCCCTGTAATGTCCACTGTGAAGGAGCATAGCAACATGTACTTTAATAACGGTGGACACCAAAGAGTCTCGCTTACTTCCTCTACCATTTTCCTTGTTGCTTTCATAACTAAATTAGAAATACATGTATTCAAGCCTCTCCTTACTGCCTTACTTTTAACATATTCATTCATTGACAAGTTAACTGTTTACTTCATTTGCACCTGGATTTTAGTTCTGTTCTGGCCCTTCCAATTGGGGTAAATATATTATAAACAAACACTTAACTTTAATGTCTCTAAACTTACTACACAATTTTCAGGAATGAACTTGGAATCAGTTTTTGTTGCTGCTCTTTGCCTGTTAATAAGATTTTGTTACTCTTTGCTTGTTTTAAAATATTTTGTTACTTGTAGCTAAATGTGCAGTCAATTCCGTTAAAACGTCAGGTTTTCATAAAAACAAAACATTGCTTTTAACTGCGAGAAGCGATTCCATAGTTTCCCCCCACCTGACAGGAAGTTGTGAATATTCATCGTCTGCTAGCTTTGTACGCATACGCTCAGCATTGCATGATGGGAAATGAAGGTTGGAGTTCACTCTGTGTTGTTGGGATATTATGTATATTTATATCTACGATGGAAGTGTTAGTGTTTCAAATAACTGAAACTTGAATGAAACATACATTCCCTGTGAAGATGGAGAAATTTAAAGCAACTTTTTGTGTTAATCTTAAGCATTGTGAGGATTCGTAGAGGCATAGCTGTGTAGATAAGCAGCGTTCTCTCGGAAAATATAGGTTATATTTAGGGTACAAGTATGTAAAAGCCAGAGTGGCATATCAGCATCTGTGTACATTGTTAATCAAGCTCGTCTTTGTTTTTATAGTAAACAGTTGATGTTTAACGCACTGAAATGTGACTTAGGGATTTAACCAAGTGTTTGACTGTTTACTGGACTGTGTGTTTGGGGGTATTAGTGTGGAATTATCTAGAAAAGAATTCATTCAGGTATGTAGACAATGTTTAAGTGTCATGCTCGTGGAATAGTTTTGCTGGTGTATCTAGGTTAGATGGTAGATTACACACATGTATGTTGATGGGTTGCTAGTATACTGCTTACTATAGGAGTGGGGATTCACTCTACACTTAGTACCAGTAAACACACAACATAACCTCAATGCCAGGTATAGCTACATAGTTGTCAATGAATATTTGTACCTTGGTCTTTTATTAACATTTTTATTGACATGACAACAAAGACAACAAAAGTAAAATGCTCAAATTTAAGTACTAATGAAAAAGTGGTTAATTCTAAGAGTTCTCTCACTAATACTAGGTAAATAATGCAAATTTCTATGAGTCAAAATTACTTTTATCATTATTATTATCATTATGCGACGAATTACAAATCAGCTGTTTGATCCTATAGACTGATTCTGATTTCTATGATTAAAAACTCATTCATTGATTAAAGTTTTCGAATCTGAGCTTTCTGATGATATATTTTGGTTTAAAACAACATTTTGATAACTTGTATGTAGTGTGTATATTATTTAAAAATTCTGTAAAAGCATTGAAAATATAACTGTGTAAGATGGCTAGTTGCTATAATGTGTACTGTGTAAGATGGCTAGTTACTATAATGTGTACTGTGTAAGATGGCTAGTTGCTATAATGTGTACTGTGTAAGATGGCTAGTTATTATAATGTGTACTGTGTAAGATGGTTAGTTACTATAATGTGTACTGTGTAAGATGGCTAGTTACTATAATGTGTACTGTGTAAGATGGCTAGTTACTATAATGTGTACTGTGTAAGATGGCTAGTTACTATAGTGTGTACTGTGTAAGATGGCTAGTTACTATAATGTGTACTGTGTAAGATGGCTAGTTACTATAATGTGTACTGTGTAAGATGGCTAGTTACTATA
>ENA-OREC01000474-OREC01000474.1-marine-metagenome-genome-assembly--contig:-NODE-474-length-15744-cov-13.602987_pt1 | contig 15744 bp, 8 predicted proteins | sample MGYA00248626_ERZ508543 | MGnify/ENA primary metagenome ERZ508543 (study PRJEB26211, sample SAMN05518279) | marine metagenome | isolation source: Puget Sound, Washington, USA | host: Bankia setacea... | reverse complement strand
GAGAACATAAGTCAGCTGGACCATGAGTTTAAATGAGATCATAAGTCAGCTGGACCATGAGTTTAAATGAGAACATATCCGAGTTCTTCTATAATATTATACAAGTTTAGGCAATTCTGAATTCATGATTTACGTATATAACCCATGCATTGTTACGCGTGTGAATTTAATTATTTCAAATTATATTTCAGTGCACAATGTTCATGTATTTTCTCAAAGTAATTGATGCTATTAGCTCTACACATTTGTAAGATGAACCAACAAACTCCTAAGGAATCCAAAGCCCACACAAGAAGCACATACTTTTCATAGCCTGGTATCACCACAAGTATCTAAATGACCTTACACTTAAACCCATTGCTGTTTCTTTCATTATGTTGTTTTGTGTAGGTGAGGCACTTTCCATTTACGTGGCATTTAAGTCTTCTGGACAGCTGACCGTAATCTTTAATATATCAATATACGCCTTCATGGAGATTTATTTGAACAATAAAATTAGTTCCAGCCACGTGAACCTGCTTTATTCAATCAATGATACCTTTAATTTCACCAACAAGTAAATAAAGCAAAAACATTACAAATCTTAAAGCCCAAACAACTACTTGATATCATGCCTTCCTTTTTGCACTACTTTAACAAAACAAATCGTATGATAATAAAAATTGAAAAAAAATCTTTTGAGAGAGAAAACATTAGAGCACTTTTGAACTATCAAACATTTCCATACAATGCAAGGCCAAGAATATTTCTTCTGTTTCTTTCGTTTTCACAATTTCTTTTAGAAAAAAATGTTTCTCCAATTTGAAATGGCTGGTTAACAAAATTACAACTAATGAGATGAAGGCATAACTGAGCTATCCCTTTTATATTCCTATCTCACATACACCATTCTTCCCTTTACAACTATCATTGACAACATGATCATTAGCTTTGACTTGAGTATTAATTAGCAGTGAAAACATGTGTAATATCTACCACTATCTAGACCTGGTAAACAGACCGTGATCCCTTAGGGGCGTTGATTAGATTTCATCAAACACGGTCAATCATCAGGTGTTGTACACTTTCAAATGAATAGATCAACAACACTGATATGTCCTCCTGATCCAACCATGATACTCCACTAACCACCAACAAAAAACACAGACACAAAAACAGAGAGGGTTAATCATTAAAATCCTAAATCACATGGTAAAACTAAGAGTGGTCGATTGCTTGCACCTTTGTCGATTGCTTGCACCTTTGTCGATTGCTTGCACCTTTGTCGATTGCTTGCACCTTTGCGGATTGCTTGCAAATTTGCCGATTGCTTGCACCTTTGCTGATTTCCTATCAACTTGCATAGTATTAACTACAATAGAGCTCTTTCAAAGACAACTTTTAATGCGCAGTGCAAAATGAATATATCAACAGTCCAAAAGCAGACATTTATCGATGCAAACAGTACTAAAACATGTCCGACACTTTGTCCTAAGTGGAGTACTTATGTGGTAAATTTGTGCAAGAATGTTAGCTGTGCCTATTTGTTGGCTATAAACCATTACATTTCAACTTTCATTAAAGAACCCAAAGTGAATAAAATGAGTATAAACCAAAGGAACAGACAATATTGTAGTACAGGTAAATATACCACGGCCAATTAGTATAAATAATTGTTTGTCTTATACATGTATACCTATTGTAAAGATTGATATTCATTTAATCTCCATTAACTTGTATAAAACAAAATATAACCCATATGTGATCAATGTTAATTCAATTTACAAAGTTGATTTGAATGGAAAGAGATGCACTTGTCTGGGTTGTAAGTTTGACATACCCGTATTATGTTCTGTATAAGAAAACATTAATTTCTTGGCATTAATTTGTTTCTGTCTAGTCATAACATAATTGCTTAATTTGTCTGTAATCCTTCTAAATGAGCGCACAGACAAACATGAAACTTTCGATTTTTGCCAGAAATCTTCTACTTGAAAATACATGCATTCATTTTTTCCTCGAAGAAAGCAAAAAGTTCTGTCTGTGTTTTAAGATATGCTTACATGTACTTTAAACTTGTTTCCACATAAATGAATTCCATGAAATAGTCGACTGCCTGTCAAATCTTTCTACAAGTGAGTGATAGGAGTGCAAAAAACTAACATTAGAACAAAGCTCATTTCATTTGTTCTGCATGTTCCAGCAAAAACCTCTGTGCAGTTCTGAGGGTATGAGCAATGGTTTTTGTTATCTATTCCTTGCAAAACTTCCAGACTCTACCAGGATTCTGGGTTTCACAGATTTTCCATTTTCTTCACTAACAGCAGGTAGCTAAAATTAAGTTTAATTGCTTACAAACAGGATCTTGATGTCCTTGAACAGATTTGAACCTACGCTAACACTAATTCTCTACATACCAGAGTAACAAATAATCATCAAACACTTCTATGAACAAATACCAAGATATTTCTGTTACAATAAAACCATATTTTTTTATCAACTTTGGGAAAGAAAATAATATTGGAACAGTTTTTCCCCAAACAAGCAAGCAAACAAAGAAAATGTAGAGTTACATAGTGTAAGACATTGTTATTACACTTATTTACATCTACCTTCAGAAATAAATCTAGATAAATTCGGGACAATGGTGAAACACTGAGTCTAAAATCTTAGTCTGTTATATAAGTCATATTCTTAGACAGCTTATAGCATCACCTGTTCAGTTTGAATTACTTTGCTGATAGAAGTTTTCAAACAATACTCTCAGGCCAGTATGGTAAATGTCTCCAACTCCAAACAAGCAGTCATAAGTGGAGTATTAACAAAGAGAAACTGGAGAGTCCCCGGATCTTTATGACTTCTACAATGAGAAAAAAATAAACAACTTTCTCCCCTGGCACTTGTCAAAACATAGAGCCAATTATCCATCCAAGAAATGTCTTCATTCAAAAGCCAAAAAGAAAAACAGAAAAAATATATCAAAAGCTCTAGCACTGATCTGTTGAATGATGGCCTGCATTGGAAAGTCTAACAAGCATGCATGCCAGAATGCAACACTGGAAATGTATTTTCTCCCCCATCATTGCAAGTAACTTCCAAACCTGTCTGTTGTTTGTAACATCAAAGCACAGCAGCACATAACGTTCCAGTGCTCTTGAAAAAGGTGTTGCCACTCATTTGTGACCTCAACAACTCAAGCACTTAGTGAGCCTTTTATAACACAGCCCTTTCATAACAAGTACAAGAACTATCATTTCTGGCTATTTTTTCTCTTTTAAAACTTCTGTAAACCTCTGTTTGATCTTGGGGGTCGGCTTCACCATAAACCATTGGCTGGAACCTAATTATTGCTCTTGTAAAATTTAAGACCGATGTACTTTTTTGAGACAGCCTTCTAACTCTATATTTGTGAACTAGAAATATTCTGATTAATGTTTCTGTATGTGTGTCATTTTCCAACCAGGTGCAGTATAGACAGTACAGATAAATACATTCAACTAACTTCAAACATCAAATACCTGGCTTCTTATGTTTTACACATTCATTCTCTTATCTGCTTATACAGTCCCCAAATGAAAAGAGCCAAAAAATAAATCTAGGAAAAAAACAACCCAAAAAGATGCAGAAGCAGACAGATTCAGAGAGGGAACCAATACCAAAACTCAGGAAATAACCACAACAATAAATCACAGAATGATTCAAAGACATTATACCAAGTAATGTGAGTTCACCTCTATTTGTAGTTGCAGCCAAACCCTCCAAATCACCAGTTACTCTCTAAAAGCAGTCAGTTTGCATTAGCATTACATACACAGATGACTTTAGAGACTTGTATAGCATCCGAAAACAAGCTTCACTAGCAACACAAGCAAGCAACCAGACTTCTTATACCTAGATTTGTTTTGTGTAAATTTATTCTGTCTATCCCCATGGCTAAGCCTGTTGTATGTGACAGGTCAGAGTATAAGTTTGAAAACAAGTTAGTGAAGAGGGGGAGAGTGTGGAAGGAGCCACGGCTTATCTCAGAATAAATGTTCAAAGAAAGGCCGTGTAAATCTTTTGATATAGATAATCTATTGGCCCTGCACAAAGGTATTCAGGGACACTGGCAGCTTCATTTACAACCATAAAGCATTTCTGACCTGGTTCAGGGAAATAATTTCGATGGACACAAGCAAGAATGTTCTCATCACTATCAAAACAGACAGGAGTTAAAACATTTCTGGTTTGACACACTTTGTTACAAACATTTAACATTCAAGGGTTAAAAGTGTTTTTACATATATCAAACAAAGAAGAATATGAATCAGTTTTGCTTTCATCTGGTTTGTAAGAATTGATAAATGGTTGAAATCGAGGGGTGAATGCAAAAAGGCATCTATCTGCTTCATCATTCAATGTCACTTAAAACATTTTCACTTTCAACCCCTCGAATTGCAAAATGTACCAACTATCATAAAACAATTGAACTAGATAGCACACTTTCAATGTCACCTAATTGCTATGATATAGTGCATGGTTAAAATCTCATTCAGACAACCCACCTGGCAAGCTGAATTCTTTTATCAAGATATGTGAAAACCAAGCTTGGTCCTATCAAACATCAGCCGTACCGTTTTCACAAAACCTCTCGAACCTGGGTAGAATGTAACAAAGAGATCAGGTGAAAGAGAATAAACTAATATTTACACCAGCACCTAATCTATACAACACTGTTAGGTAATTATCTCAATGCCACACACAGGTTAACAACAGTTCTTTGAATCAACAACCTTACCTTAAAAACAAAAAACGTCAATCTAGCAATGGAATCACAAAGAACTTTTCTCAGTTGTTATTATTTTTGGAATCAAAAATGAAGAGACACATTTTTTTCATTTTTATGTTCAACAATGCATCTGACAAACATGTCTTTATATATATAAGCATATTCCTTGAACTTCTTGTGTACCTTTGTTTTGGTGTGTGTGTTATTTTGCACTAACCAATTTCTCACCCTAATTATGTCTATGAAAGTATTTATGGTTTCAGGCTGCAGCCAAATCTATACTGACATCTGTCCTCTTGTGCTTGTTTGTAGCTTGCTTAACTGTCTCAGAGGCTCAAACAACTAATTCTTCTCTGGGTGCTATATTTTTTCTGTGTCTCAGATTCCATTCAAACAAGCACCTGCCCCTGCATGTATGCATCATGTGTAAAGTCAACAAATTGCTGTAATGTAATGCACCTGTTCTGAACCGTATCTTTTGTTTTAGCTGTCACATATGTATGTTTTGCCATCATTTTTATGTACCTTTTTGCACCAAGTATTTTTCACACATTTCAACACATGCTTACTATGCAAACTTCATCGTTTTCTAGGGTTGACATTCAGCATTCTCTTAGGTGCATAGAGTTGGGCTCATCCAGTTTTGCATGTCTTTTCATCTCATATCAAACACTAAATTTTGTTTCCAAAAGGTCTGAACTTTGTTGAATGTTGTCTGCTGATTCTTCAAAAAACATAGTTCATATTGCAGTACTTCATGTTGTTTACATGTACAAACTGCATGTGCCATGAAACTGGTAACAAATCTGGATCTTATGTGTGTTATACAGAATCCAGAATTTATATTTATTCACTTAGATCTGAAACACATAATTAATGAATGAAAACTGCATGTTACAACAAAATTCATCATGCACCTGTATACAACATTAGTGAGTCTTCAATGTGACTGCAATAGTTCGAGCCCAACATCGCATTTCGAGAAGTCTTTGTAGCATTCTAAGAACATTTTCTGAACATTTTTTACAGAGGACATTTTGAAACATGCCAAGGTGAGCCTCTAATGTACATAGAATTACTAGAAAAATAGAAGACAAAAAAAACAACATCATCAGGAAACAGAAAGCAAAAGTAGTTTTCCCTTTCAACAAATGTTCCAGTTTTTATCATGTTCTTAGAGACGTTTTTGAGATAAGATTCTGGGTGTTACCTCTTCTCTTATCACATAACAATGCAGGGAAAGCAGGCGCTATAATCTGTGGGAGTTATCAATGCTGGGTGCCGCTTGCTTCAATAAACATGATTGTACATAATCATGGGGTAAACGCCAAACAGTTCTATCTGCTTCCATATATCATAGCACTTAGAACATTTTTGCTTTCACCCCTTGATATCTACAGTGTATTACACAAGGAGCTTAGGTCGAAATCTTGTTGAAAAGAAGATAAAAAAACAACATAAAAGCACCAAGCACCTAAATGGAGAAATGATAAAAAACAACTAGAAAACACAGGGTACCTCAATTCACTGTCATTAAATAGCCCCATGACACAAATGAATGTATAAATACTGTAAACTCTAAACGACACCACTGCTACAGCTGGAGAGTGTGACTCAGGCAGAAGTTGGAGAAAATACAAGTAAACAGTGAGGTCTTTGTTTCTGGGAGAGGTTTACAGCATGGACACATTGTTCCAAACATCAGTTGGCTTATCTACATGTATCAGATTACATAAATAAACACAACTTAGTCTCTAGAACTCTCTTGATGGGGTGTAAACACTTACACAAATGGTTAGCCACATTTCTCTGTATATATAATATCCCAATAGCATAGTGGGCTGTGAGGTCTCTAGAATACATGGTTAAGTACATTTTGGTTATTTTTTTTACAAACATTAATTACAATATGTACATATCAGACAACTTAAAAGAAATCAGCTCAAGTCTGTATCTGTCAAAGAATACTGACTATCTTCCTACCAAAACTAAATGTGTCTGTTTGAAAAAAAATAATGTTACAATTCATCCATTTCTTTAAATAAGCTATGTCTAGTTGTATTAAAATCCAGATTACTGTATAAGTTCTTAATTCAAAGTGCTAACATTTGATTTATAAACATTATACAATTCATAAGAGTTAGTATTCTTCAAATATCAAATTGTTTCATCTGATACAGTACCTCTGAAATACATGGACACATACAGCATCATATTGACAGGGGTAATACATCCAAGTCCCAATCTTGTCTAATCCAGCTACACTACTCGTCTCTATAAACACTACATCTATAGTTTGTCAACATCTACACTGTGACATGTACCATACTAACAAGCATATGAATTAGTTGTTGGTACATCATTCCATTGATACCGGGTTATATACAATTTACCATCCTGAAAAGCATTTATTGACCCCTATTATATAGCCCCAAACATACTCCTATAATTGACCTTTAATTGGACTCTAAACAGACATTATAGCCAATAGACCCAATAAAATGTACAATATTACATAATGGACCAAACAAAATTAGTGATTGTATCTATGTTGATACTGTACTTTTATAAAAATGTATACAATGGTTGATTAATAGCACACAAAGAAAGATTTGAATTTACTGACCAGTGCTCTTTCCTAACTGTTATAGTAAATTTCAAATCTTATGGTGCCCTAAGTAAGTTTGAATGGTGTTTTACTGTTAATGCCTAGATTATGTATGATTTCTGCAACTAAAAGAAATTACTTTGTAATACTTAAACAAACAACCTCTTATATTTTAGGTGGTTTTCTTTTTAGTTCAAAATAGAAGCTATATATCTGATTATCAATACTGTACAGTAGTTTCAATAGTTTCAAAAACTCAATACACTTGAACTTTTGGGGGTTATTCTATTTTTGCAATAGCTAGACTACGGTGATATTTTGCGGCAAGCATTCTACTTTGGTGTTCGATATATAGATTTTTTGGCTGGGTAATCTCCCCCTTGCTATAAGAAGGCCACTTACCAAAGTTTGCCTCCGAACGCTGCCTCCCTGAATTATGTGCAAAGTGAAATATGATTGTTTTATGGACTTGCTTTGACTAACATAGATAACTTCAGTTTGTTGTTCCACATTTTATAACTAGGTTTTGTATCATTAGTCTTCAAACAAGTGAGTAGCTTATTAATATGCTTAGACAATACATTTAATACAAAAGTATAAGTTTATACTTTTTTCTTTGCTAAATATAATGTCATACATACAAAATCAGATTATAAAACTAATATAAATACAGAAGTATATAATTTTCTCTTGTGAATATAGTAAAACTGGCATGTTTGATAATTGGTATATTTTTCTGGGTTGGTAACAATAATTATACCGGGTACATAAGGTATATCAGACCATAAGGAAATAAAGGCACTGTGTAAGGGGTATGTTAGAATAGTATATAGTGTCAAAATAAAGCTTGTAAAATTTACATAAACTAAATCCCATATTGTGTTTATGTCCACATTTTCTCTTTTGCATTAGGTTCTCTAAATTTATGTGTTCTTAAAGAGTCAACACTATTTAATTAAGGCTATAAAATAACGTAAAACTTTTGCCTGTTAGTTTAAGCATTTATTACTAAATCTGATAATTAATGATAAATGTGTAAGTTTTGTGTTTTGTTTTATATTACGCTGATGCAAGCCATGCAGTTCAGATGATTCTTACATAGCATACCTTGTAAACATTACAACCAGATAAAAATAGAACAAACTGCTGTGGATCTCTGTCACAAAAAAACTTTCAGCCATTCAGTGAAAAATCAAATACTTCTGTCATTCACACAAAGACTTGTGATTTTGTGCAATACCAAAGTGTTGCTCATACATGTTTTTCTTCACCCATTGCAAGTAAAAAGCAAAAAAAAGCAGAATAGTCTGAGCGAGGAAGGCATGAGAGTACAGGTGGTTAGAAAAGATAAGGATTTCGGTCTTTTTATATAGATCGTTGAAGAGTACACAGTTCAATACAGAATGTTACATGGGGATTGTTTTAGTTATGCTCTACACTCACCAGCATAACTCAACGCTGGCTTAACAACATCTGTAAACAGGAGGCATGGATTCAGTATCATTGAAAACATATCAAACTATAAAAAATGTATCAAAACATATCTCAAAACACACAAACATACCATATACAAAAACATAACAAACTTATACACTTATTTATTTACTTATTACAAAGAAGAGTAGAAGAATTGCTCATTACCCATGTAAATATATGTGTAAAAAGGCTTCCAAGCTGCTTATGAAGTTTAGCCATATTTTTCAAAAAAAGTATTGCAAGGATGATTCAGCGACTTGGTAAATATCAGCTGTTTTTAGCTATATTAAACAGACATAGAATATTGTTAGCTCAAGTTAATTCTCAGAAACAGCACACACTGGTAAATAAGTATTCATCACACAGTTATATGCAGTGCGTAATGCTACAGAGGCAACAACAGAACTTGTAAGCTGCATTTAAAGCATGAGAAGCAGCAATGCAGACATTTAAATTTCAAGGGAAACAACTTAGGGCCATTAAAACAAAAGTCATCCAAAGTTACTCCCCTTACAAATTAAAAAAAAAAAACAATTCAAAAGAATACAATAAACAATAAAAAGAATGATTTTAAACTTCGAATTCTTCTACAACATAGGAGCAGGACATTGGCAAGATATAAACCATCAAATAACTTACAACCCAAACAACTATGGGTCCTTAGGGTGACAATAGTTAATAGAAATACAAGGGAGGTAACTCACCATTAGCTCCTGCATTGTCGGCTTTCTTGCTTGCTAACCTTGGATCTAGCCAGTGGGTCTGCTCAGTGTTGTGGCTATAAAGCAAGAAAACAGTAATCATTGTTCTAGAAGGGTCTCTTTGATTTAATTCTTTGTTGCTTCGGGTAAAACACTCTTATCACATCTGTATGCAAATTGTGTATATAGTTGTTTGAAGTGTGAGACTGTTAACATGACATGGTAAACAACATGGGTTTTACAAATTGGCTTGTTTATCTCGTCTGTTTTAATAAATTATGTTATTATCTAGAAGAGACAGAAGCATACCCTTTTTCAGATTTTTGTTCTTACAATCTCATATTTGTTTGTTCTTAATTTCTACATGTTCTTTTTTTATATTCTACTTTTTATTCTTCAATTGACTTACTCAATAAAGTACATGTGTCCTTCTTCTGTATATGCCTTTTCCCAGTTTTGTGGCAGAGGACCAAGCTCCCCACTTTCTAATTTCTCCAGTGATACACCTCTGGGTGGAGGTTCTGGCAGCTTTTTAGGAGTCCCAGGCGTACTTGGTGACTTTGGCGGAACATCTGTGTTGCTCCGGTTACGTCGTCGTTTACCTTCAGAGGATGGATGTGCACCAGGAAGCATTCCACCAGGTAGAATGCTGCCGATAGAACTGGTTCGCCGTGGAATCGGTCCCTGAGGATCCTTTGGAGGCTTAGGTGTACCATACATATTACCTGGAAAAAACATTAAAGAATAAAAGATAAAAACAAAACAATATTATCAATTAAAATCATATATTTCACTACCCATTTCGTGCATATGGTGGAACAGTTGACTGACAAATATTGTGTATTCACACTACAGGGTAGCAGTTTTCCACCATACTTTTATAAATTGTAGAATATCTATGTGAAACTTTTAAAATACATCAACTATTTCACTGATCAGATATAAATCATGGCAAGTTTATATAGCGTTATCATGTGTAAGAAATATTATACTGGTGCTATAAAGGTGTAGTTTGAATAGTTTTTAGTAATTTCCTGTTTTCAGAGGGTTCAAGATTACAGAAAAATACTATAGAAATGTGATTTTGCAGGCTTTCCAATCTGGGCTTTGTTTACCATATTAACACTTTTAAAGAATTAAAAGATAAGCACATTTCTATTAAGATACAAGACTACAGTTTGGCAGTACATGTGAATAATCCAAAACCTTCTTTAATTTTATACACATACTATCAAAACCATGAAACTGTATTAAGGAAATAGATAATCATATCAATTGTTTGGCATTTCCTCAACCTTCACTGTACATTTAGTTTGTGTTAATAACATGTATTAACATCTATACAACACATTGAATAAATAAATACCAGATGTGATGTACTAAGACTTGGCTGCAGATATTAGAATCTATGTTTATAAAGAATGTCAGTCTTGATACAGCTTCTGTTGTTATGTTGGGCATGCTTGAGTTTAGAATAGCTGACTATTCAAGAGTGTGTGGGGAGATACAAAGATACAAACAACTCCATCTGACTGTGTAAAGACTTAACTAAAGTGCTTCATTTTAGTTTACAGAAAAGCTCCTCTAAGAAATACCATCTAAGGTACCGTTTTACTACAATACTTACGATAAATGTAAAGTTACGCAATCATTTCCTATCTTAATAACTTTTAAACCACTGATCATGTCAAACAGAGTAAAAGACATAGTTCAATAGAATAAGAACAAGGCTTGAAATCTAAAGTTCTGTTGGGATATAATTGAGGGATTTTATATTATATTCAAGCTTTAAATGTGTGAATAAGTTAAGTTTTGCGTAAGTCCTTTAGTAAAACGGTACACAGATTCCTTTATTTTGGTGCTGCATGTAAAGTTTAGCTATTAAGACCACTCCGAACTAATAGCTGTATATATGCAAATAATGTTGGACCCAAAGTGAAACACCGATAATTTCAATACAATTAAGTTATACTTATACGGGCATGGGAAAATTAACCAGACACTCCTGAATCATTACGCAAACTGTTGAAATTGTGATATGGATTAGATTGTCGTGTTATGACAACAGAGTATAGAACACGTGTCCATTGTATACACATTTATCACCTATTTTGTAATGCATTGGTCCATGTGATTTATTCTGTAGTTTCAGGTCAATATTCGCATACAATACCACTATTTGTTAGTCAAATGTTAGAAGTAGAACTGTGAATTATTTACCATCAAAGGCTCCACTTTCCAAGAGACTTCCACTTTTCTCCAGTTCTTGAAACTCGTCAGGCATTAGGAATGTATAGTCCACCCCGTTCACCTCCCCTGGTCTCGGCTCACGGGTTGTACCTGTAACATAGCAGAAATATTCAGGGCATTGACAAGATATGGAACTTAAATAAACAGCATGATATTTCTTTTTACTGATACCTGACCTTAATACAAACAGCCATTAGGTACAGATGAAAGATTAAGCACAGAGATGTTTTCAGTTTACAGATTATGTTGGGTCTTGTATCAGCATAAGTATAATCTTTAGAACTGAACACATAAAACAGTGGTCAGAGTAGACAGATGTCCTGTGAGTAGAGATGGTCTGTTTCAGCAGATACTAATAATGCAAACATTATGTAAAGGGGTCAATTGAAAAAAAATCCCTCGTTTTTTTCATGTTTGTGAGAAATAACCCTGGCACACATAGTAAGTTACTAAGTACAAGTGTACAGCAAACTTAAAATTCATCAAATGTTAATTAATTCACAAACGCTCTGTCAACAATTTGTTACAATACCCTCACATTGGATGCCCCTTGCTTACTGTTTCTATTCTTCATTGTGTCCAAAATCTCATTCATAAGCATTATTCTATACACAAACTGCCTTCCCCTGTTGCACTGATATTTCCTTTCATGGTTACTGATACGTATACTTAAAACAATAAGTATGCATATAATTTTCACTTGTTTTTTTTGCATGTACAAGATACTATAACTATAACTAACAGTAAGTTAATATCATCCCAAAAGTCAAAGAAAGGAGGTAGAAAATCTCTATGCACATTTTAGATTGGAAAATGTCGGTTCTGCGTGGTCATTCGTTTTTTCCATCCCCGCCACAATGGGCAATGACCTCCGACTTCGAAGGATTTTCTATCCCAGATTTTATCCATTACTTTTATTAAGAGCCAGTATTTCCCTTTTTAATGTTCAGTGCTAAACAAGGGAACTACTGGTACCATTTTTATAACGTCTTTGGTATGATGCGGTCCTTGACTGGGGATTGAACCGGGGACCTCCCACACTCGAAGCCAGCACTCTACCACTAGGCTATCGAGAAGGCGGTAATGAAGAAGCTATGATTTGACTTTTACAGTACAGAGACATCATCATTATTCATTGAGTGCTTACTTTTTGGAATATCTTGGGCTATCTAAAACATGTTAAAGCCCCTTGGAAAATGAGTGTAAGTTAAGTCTGTTAGTACACAGAGATTTTCGAATTGCCAACTAATGTAAATTCCATCTAAATTGTCTTTAAACTTGTCTAAAAATATTGACAAAAATAAAAGTTAAAACTTACATGGCACTGTTCTGAGGTAGAGGTTGTCCCGTATAGTTTGCTGAAGGTCGTGATCTATGGAACCCTTCGGGAAGCGGGAGCCAAGATACTGACGTAGATCTTTTGGTAACTGACCTGAAAACAGAAACAATTATCAATTTATAACAAAGTTAAGCAACAGAATTAAAATGTGTTGTTTTTTTCTAAATCATTTTCAGAAGTCAGAAATTATTTAACAGATGTTTGTATTCTATTTAGAGATCACTAGATCAGTTTCTATTATGTCCAACTAGAATCTGTGTATTAAATAATTTGCACACAAAAAAAACACATAAAAAAAGATATTTGTAAACTACATGACTTTTTTGTACAATCATGCTTTCTAGAAATACCATAATATTCACTAGTCAAGGCATAAAGACAAATGCATACTAGTCCAAGTTATGCTACCTTTGAGAAGAAATGAAAATCAGAAAGTGTATGCCCTTCAAAATTATTCATGATAGAGAAGATTGTTTGACTCTTCTGTTTTCATGATATTACTGTAATTTTAGTTTCATAAAAGTCCACTTGACCTTTATATGAAAAGCCTACAAATAGCTGGTTTGCAAGTGCTGAATCAGGTGTTCTAGTGTGTGTGGAAATGTGCATGCATGTGTTTTGACATTTACAGGCTAAACTTTTGAGTGTTTTCATATATTTTTCCCATCGCTTAAGTATGTGGTCTCTACGTTTGTTTTGCTTTTAATTGTACTGAACTATGAGACTATTTTCAAAACTTAGGTTTCTGTTACTGTTGGATGTTTAAGTTTCACTGTTGTACATGTATGATGTATATTTAAGCGAGATGGTACCATTTTCTGCAGGTATTATTCATATATCAGCTTTTCAAGATGATCCATGTCTATAACAATGAATACCAGCTGCGTTGATTCCAACATTTACAATTTCACAGGTTAGAATTCAAACAATTCTGTAACAGTTTACAGGTACATACTGCTTGTTTACAGTACACCTGTTTTAGCTAGAAAAACCTAGCCAAAAATATAATTGCAAAATCAACCTGTAAAGTTGGTCTTCACTACATATAGATAATAAATGATTTCAGACTCAGTTCAACTTAACATTTAAATAGAGTTTCTACCAGGGCATTCAAATATGGTTTCAAGAAAATATTCCTTTTTAATTTAATAAGCAGCATCTATCTCTGCATGTTGAAAGTATCAGACATGGGGGCTTTCACATATAGCTACAAGTCAAGTCTTATATTAGCTATTACAAAGAAACCTGTTTACAGTAAATTTTAATGTAAGCAAGTTTTATATTGTGGACAACTGGTTCCTTGTATAAAACTGTATTAAATGCTTTACTGTGCAATTTATTTCGAACAGTCAGTGATATACACACACAATTTGAGAAATAGAATACAGCATAGAACTGTTCAAAAGATCAAAACCAATATGAAAGAATGTACATTGTTTGTCTTATGTATATATATGGGAAAATAAAATACGTTTAAACTATAAACTAAAGAATGTACACTGGCTTGCTATAATAATTATTGTCTGCAAATTTAGACAGTCAGTGAGCAAGCTTTACTTGTCAATAACATGACAATTGTCAACTTTACTTACTACCTTCAGGGTATGAATATTTTAAAAAGCTAGTCACTACATCTTATACTGGCTGACAGAATATGACAAATTGACAAGTGTGTTAATCAGTTGAAAAATATTTGTAATTGATATTAACAAAAAAATGATGGGTCTACTTGATGCAGCAATGGTTGAAACTATGAGTTCTTTCATAAACGTTTGACATCTGTTTTCACCACAGCATTGTATTAGGATAAAACATTTATTCTGGGTGTTCTCCATTTTCAGATCATCAACAGTTATTCTTGCTGCCATTCATGTAAAACTGCCATTATGCACGACACTCAAAACCATAGCAATGATTGAAGTAAAATGGAAATAAAAATCAGTGCATGTAACTTGTTATATAAATTTCAAAATCTATCCCTTAAGTGAGGATTTATAAGGCATGTTAACTTTCACTTGTCCATCAACAAGACACAAACTCCACTGTAGTACAACACTCACAGTAACCTATAAGTACTTACCACTTTCATCATAGGTAACATTTCCTTTCAATTTCATTTCAGTTTTAAGTACCATACATCCAAACAAATTTACCACAAGTCTGAACACTTAACACATAACTTTTCAACTGTTCTTAGCAAGTTACATGTTAATGACCACTAAATTTTATGTATTTGTGCAAATCTTGTCTTCACTCAACTTACACTCAGAATATTGTAATTTGTACATTTGTATCATGTTTGTCATACTTTGTTTTATTTGTATGACATGTTGACAGGAGCTACAGTCCATCACTGATAGAGTGGTGAATGGACAGAAGATGACATAGCACACTGGGCCAAAAAAAACTTTTTGTTTAGGAAAGAGACCTTCTGAAGGGGTCTTGTGAATTTTCCTTTGCAAACAAGAAAAGTATGAATGTGATGTACACTCAAAAATTCTACAGAAGTTTAAAGTAATATTATACTCATAATCATATTTTATATTAAAGAAAATGAATGAACGTATAACAGACAGTTAATATATCAACAAATATACATAATGAAGGTATAAAGACCAAATAT
>ENA-OREC01000473-OREC01000473.1-marine-metagenome-genome-assembly--contig:-NODE-473-length-15748-cov-12.918448_pt1 | contig 15748 bp, 8 predicted proteins | sample MGYA00248626_ERZ508543 | MGnify/ENA primary metagenome ERZ508543 (study PRJEB26211, sample SAMN05518279) | marine metagenome | isolation source: Puget Sound, Washington, USA | host: Bankia setacea... | reverse complement strand
GTGTGTGTGTGTGTGTGTGTGTGTGTGCGTGCGTGCGTGCGTGCGTGCGTGCGTGCGTGCGTGCGTGTGTGTGTGTGTGTGTGTGCCTGTGTTCGTCTGTATACAACTACATTCTACTACTGAGAACTTCACATTGGAGTTAGCCACGTCCTCTATCCACATACCTACTTGTTACAACATGCACGTATGTGTGGCACCATGTCTAGGAATTCACGCTTTACAAACTTCACGTAAGCAAAAAGAAAAAAGCACACTTTCCATGGTATGGATTAGATGGTAATGAGTATATTCTTTCTGCTATCGTTGATACAATGCAACGATGTTGCTGCCGACTTTGCCAACGGCCTCGGCTGACATTTTCTTAGTTTTAGAATTCATTCCAAGAATTGTATATATCATTTGAATCCTACACGGCTATGAACGTGCTAGACAACACGCTATGTATTTGCATATTCACAATGCCTCGTGTTTGCAATCAAAGTACATGGTGCAGGCGATTATAGAACTTTAACTTGTCAATTGGTTTCTGTTCTCGCCATAAAGATGTGGCTCTTGACCTGGTTTCTATAGGGTTTGCCATATTTGAATTAGCCTGCTGCCAAACTTGTCCCACAGGAAAGTATATTGCTTTTGTGTTATATGCATACAATTAAATCTTGAAGGTCAAACTTTAAACATAAAAGAGAGTTGTTTGGCCTTAAAAAGTCTGAGGATGTCAGTGTGGTAGGAACAAGGCTATTAAACGTTAACTTGAGCCGCTACATGTACACACGTTTAGTAAAATTGGTTTGTCCGGGACACTGAGATAGTTAAGATGTCCAGCGGTGTTTGACACGACTAGTCTACTCATATGGTCTGATACTAGATGGGAGCAGGAAAAAGTCATGTAAATATGTGACACTGTGAACAATGCTAATTAGGCCTGTCAATCTATATAGAAGGATTTTGCAATGTAAACTAACACAAGACGATGGTCAACGATTGAGGAAAGGAGCTCTAGCTGAGACTGAGAATTCAACATTACTGGACAGTTTATTAGATTGCTGCGTTAACACACTAAACTACACAACCCTAATATGAATTTGTTTTATACGTGTGTACGATTTTATTCTCGATTAAAAACGAAAGTGTGTACTGTTTAACTTGCAGACATCGCACCTTCGAAGCTAGAAAGAATTTACACTCTTGTTTGCAATATTGGGTTAATTGTTGTTAAATGTTGCTAGTAAATGTAACACCATGTCTTTACATCGTTGTTTATAGTGTTGTAGAAAACATACACATGCTACTTGCGTTTGTATTTTATTTTTTTTGCCATACTAGTTGGTTGTATTCATATATCGACTAAGATAAATATGCTTTGTGTATAACGTGTTTTGTATACAAAGAGCAAGTTTAGTTTATGTTCAATAATAAACAAGTTAGCCTTTGATATCAGATCACATATAATGCTACTTTATCCAATGTTTAGAATTAAGAATTCACTTTTTTTTTCCAGAGAAACCGGTATTTTTTAACATGCTCTTAGGTAGTCAAAACAGTGTGGCATTTGATCACATACCACGGAGAATGCTCTAGGGTGAGGTATACACAGCTACTAGATGAGAGATGCTTCTATGTACAACAAAAACATGACCTTTTCAACAGTTTTCAATGTCAGCCAGATGATATCGTAAAAAAATGGCAATAATATTTCGGAGAACAAAATGACACATAACTATTTAAATGTGAAACGCAAAGTTTTATTAACATTAACAAATGCGGGTCTCAAATAAAGATACAATTGAACTTTTGGTAAAAGGAGCATGTTAACTTTTCTGTGACTTTGATATTTACAGTAAATCAACACGTTGCAATGTAGCCTCGTAACAAATACCATCATCTAGGCCGAAACATATATGTTTTACCGCACACGAAACAATGTCAATATAAGATGATACAAACAAGTTCGTAAATGTCATTTTTGTTTCAGTTTTTTCACATGCATGTACAAAGGTTGCAAAAAAAGGTTAGTAAACCAAAGTATTTTTTAAGTTGCTTTTATATTGCTTATTACTTCGGATAAACAAATGTGCTGTTACACACAACGATTGTCAATAACCAATGGACGTTATAGTGGTCAGAAATTTAAAACTGAAACAAATGCATAAAGTTCATCAGTAAACTTCGTGACATTGTATACACCTTAAGTACCATTTAAACAGGTCTCTCTTCTTGGGATTAGAAAATAAGCCGGTCAACAACTGGAGAACAGCGAAGAAAGGATATTCAACAAGCTATCGCAATCATTTTCTAGCGTAGAGTTTGATTGGACGGCGTGACTCGATGTGCGACCATTGAAAACCCCGTTTAAACCGTCGAAAATACCAAAAATACAAAACAGTTAACCCTTTTATGACACATATAGTTGATCTTTGTAGAGAACAGCTTGCTGATGGGCGTGGCTGGACGTTGCAAACCTGGAGATATATTAAACTTTAGCAGGTGTTACCTTACTTTCTTTCGGTGGAAATCTGAAGATGGTAAAAGCTTACAGACTGGATCCGGTTCTACTGACCTTTCACCCCTAAGATAATATCTCACACCTGTCCATAACAGTTACGTTTTGCTGATTACAATATTGGGTAACATATCGGTGGTGTATATATTGTATTACTTAATTTGATCGGTTCATGAGCCCCAACCAAGGTTCAGGGAACACTATCCAGTATATTCTAGTTCTATAATTGAACAATTACTAAAGACGAAGTCTCGACCAAGGTTTAAAACGAAGTTCAGTAGCACAACGTTTATCTTTTTTTACCGGAGCGACACGGGATTTGCGCTCTCTTTAATAGAGTATCATTGTTTCTACCATCAATGTTCGATGAATGTGTAAATGTTGTTTTAAGTTTTTGGCGTTATCACCTGCATGTGTTTTTATTTGTTGGCTCTCTCGGATGTGTTAACAGCCCCCCCTTGCTGAAATATTGTTTAAAATCTTCCTCACGAAATATACAAACAAATCAGGGTTTTGAGCGACGCTCTCTGATTGGTCAAGTTTAGTTTGAATGACATATCTGCGGAACCTCCCTAGATAACAAGAATATACGAATGTCCCAATCTCAGGCATACAAACTGACATACATTAAGTTGAATGCATAGTTTTAAGCCTTTAAACAACACGCAATATGTTGAAAGAAGGTTAAGGTAACGAAGAAGATGTCATTCAGAAAATCGAGGCCTATGTTTAAACGTTTAGCAGAATTATAAATGGGTGAAATAGGAAGCTATGTACGACTATGTTAAGAGGCCGTCTAACTATGAGAGGTCTGGCGATATTGATTTGATAGATACGTATATTGAAAGGAGTTCTTTTGGTTGTGTCATTTAAGAATGTTAAATACTTTATTCAGTCTGCGCGTCTTCAAGTTATGATTGAGAATCGCCACGCATACGGACGTTAAATCAAATCGGCCAATGAGCAACAGCCATCTACCGAAATTATGTTAAATGCGTAAACATATATAATAGTCAATACTTAGCAGACGGGCAACGTGTCGAATGCTACCAACGTTTTGATAAAAAGGCTGAAAACCATCAAATGACCAATGTATGAAATGAAAAACAAGCACAAACGTCTGAAATTACACATATCCAACAGAGTAAATACAAAGACTTGTATCATTTTCAACTTTGAATTAATGACATAAATACACACATAAAATAGCCTTTTTACAAACAAAAAGTGCAAAGAGAGATCAAGCTCTAACACGAAGTATGCAAACTCGTAAATGCAGTCGGTTATAAGCAATCGGCAAACTAAGCAAACTAAATTATATGCAAACGGTTATATATTTAGGAACAATATTATCAACAGTTTAAAACACAGAAAATTGACATTTAAATTTTAATTATCAAACAGCTGATATGTATAAGGATAAAAAGTAGGCATACAATAGGCTTATAATCAAACACCGAGGGTGAATTTGATGCGACGCGTTTTTAATTTCACTTTCCTGCTGTAATTGGATATCGGCTGCTCTTATATTTCAAGGTGAAGGTCGCGCGGCAAAAGGACGGTGTACATTTGATAACTTCTTTTATAAATGTGTACCAAAAGGTTGAATATCAGTTAAATAACGAATCATAAGCGTACGTCGATGGGTGTTACGTGTTTTGTACACAAATGAACAAACTGCGGGTCATTGAAAGAGACTTATACAACTTAGTACACATGGTTGGTCTCACTTTAAGACACTAATTCGATCCACTTTATAAGTCATAATTGTTTTGTTCTCATTTAATATCAAGTCTGACACTGAGTCCCACCGAAGTGCTGAAAAATGCAGTTTATCGACAGATGCAGCGCTCATGGTGTTCAAACACGGTGACGTACATGACACAATCTCTTGCTGTGTAACATGTTTAAATATCGAGTTTTTCTCAAAATGTCAAATTTAAAATGTCTCTCTATAAGACTGGTGTGACGGACTGTTGAAAGCTGTAGGTAACGAAATACATATTAATCGAAAAAGTACAGATACCATATTGATATGTCACAGACACTGTTGAGCATGATGTTCAGCTCCCGTCGATTTAACACCGATAAATGGCATTTGTGCTGCTGCGAAATCCTGCTGTGTGTGGTTCAGTTAATACCAGTATAGAATGCTGTTTTCAACATTTTCAACATTTATTTTGTAACGTATTCTACCTAAATCTCCTCTCGGTTATTTAAAAGAAAAAAGTTCACTAACTCAAGACAGTAATTCTAGCATGTATAAATGTTCGCGCACGACTTCAGCTATTTTTTATTTGTATATACGTGCATGTAGCTTCACCCTCTTTCATCGGATATTAACTTAAAATGTCCACTGTTTCAATACATATAGTGTTTAGAATATAGCTGTTGAACTTGTATAAACCATTTATATTTACTAGTACACTTGCTAAAGCATACATGACTCACCAATGCAATGAATGAGTCATAATCTTGGAAAAAGAATCTATGCGGAATATCATCGGGAAAAAACCTAGTGAGTTAACATGTGATCAACCAATGCAATGAGTGTGTATTAATCTTGGAGAAAAAAAACTATGCGGAATATCATGGAAAAAGACAAGGAGGCACGAGTTTGGTTGGCAAGGTTTCACCATGACACCGTAATAATTGAACGCTGTCATGGGTCCCATCGTTACTTTAACACCTTGGTTCACGATCTTGCTTCAACTTGACATCACATTGCATGTCCATGTCACAACTGACCTTTATAGGTTACTGTCAAACTCATTCCTTACCTCACTCTACCCTGCCCGGAAGCTATAAACAGGAGGCCAAGAAAAACAGTTAAACTAATAGCGTACATTACAAAGCTGATAGGAGGATGAGCTATTATGTAACGGTAATGGCAACACGAAAGGTCACTGTACACATTACATATGGGTCGAGACTTACTGACTTAATCCTTAAAAGCACATCGTAATATTACGACATACGCGCATGCAGTTCAACCATTACAAAACACGCTGCATTAAAGCGAGTGCAGGTAAGTCATCTTGCTGTTGTGTGACGTCATTTGTAATGGAGACGGCCTTGACAGCTTAGTTTGTATAATAGGTCATTTAGAACATATCACAGAGCAAATGCTACAATGTTTAAAAACAAAGTTGAAACACATGGCCGTAATTACATTTTAAGAGTGTCTGTACTGTAACGGAATGTCATTTACATTATTGATTATTTTGGCGGTATTGAATGGGGCATGCAACCAACCAAACAATTTGCCAAACATTCCACAAGGTGCGCATAAATATTACAAATGACATATGAACAAGATAATGTAGAAACAATTGTGGTTACAGACACATCGCCAGATATTAACTACATGTAAAAGATGAAAAATGATGAAATATTTGATATGTTCAACAAGTATGGTTCATAACTACATACACCCTTTCTTGAATAAATGACGCATCTTATATACTCTGAAACAATTAGTGAACCAAATGTCATACGGTGGTGTCATAGTTGTCAATATCAATTTGAAAATCAGGGAGAAGCAAAACAGAGTTTGTGTTTTGTATGTTAAAGGAACCTAGTTTTAATTCCGCGTGAGAATCGATACATGAAAGCAGCAGAAGAGAAGTGTCTTGAAAACGGTGTTGGGTTACAAAGTATAACGTTTTATAAGTCCTTCTGTAGTGTTGATGATTCTAAAAGTATGCACTCCCATAACAAAAGTAGAAAACAACTCGACCCAAAGGATGGCCTTAAGTTCTGTTAGTTCTGTAAGCATATATAGAGAAATGTAAATCTGGTATGTACCTATTTGGAGTAAATAATCGAACACATCTTTGAGAATTATCTGACTAAAGTACGTTCATTCATGTTGTTTTTTCTCCAATGGTGCACTATTTCTCTTCATTGATGCTTTCTGGTTTTACGTTTTCGTGAATGAAAGCTATGACTGTCGATATGAAAGCGCTGGAGTATTAGAGTAAACGGTCCTGGGTTAAATAATTAAACGCCGGTGTCAAGATGAAATAGGGTCGCGGACTACTTTTGATAAAAATAGACATACAAGGGGAAAATATGGAGTCCTGACAATGAGAAGGCCATAAAACCCTCCTTCAAATGTAATCGGGCGTGCTATTTAAAGACTAATTATATATACTGTAGGGAGAATGATCATTTACTGTTTTCTAAGTATTGCCTGTATATTTGGCGGATCACGGAATGATACCATAAAGCGCCCGGTCGGGAGTGGGTAACTGCGGAAAAGAGGCGTTAAGTTGGTCTGTTTAAAGAAATGATGGGGACTTGGATCGTTACATGGACCAGTTCTTCTGTAATATGTCCCTGGTTTATAGGCATGCCAGATGTACTAAATTTAAACCTGGTTTCGCAGACAGAGACAAAGAAATCAGTTAATTGACTTTTGTTAGCTGGTAGATCTTGTTCTAGATTTTGGTTTGTCTTTTTTTAAATATTTTGTTGTTTTTCTTCTCCCGATATTTATTTGCGACAGATAAAAGAGCACCATATAATTGAATGTGTATTCAAAATAACATTAGCACATCGAAGCCAGATTTTGTTTTAACTCATTTTGGAGGATTCTAGATGTGTTTAATTGTTGTTGTTTTTCGTTGTAGTATCTTGGAAAGATCACGATACAGTACAAAACAATGGCCATGTACCTTTTGATATAAGTTGCATTATAGTTCTCGATTCAAATCAAATAGTTGGTTAAAATTCTACGAACAGCTGTAACGTAATCCTGCTGTGTCGCAGTTACTAATACTGTCGGTTTAATTCACAGACTCACTTGTGTTTGTTTACACTACGACATCATTCGAAAGGTCGTTGACCCTTGTGACGGATTTCACAGACGCCTGTAACTTCTCGTTTGGTTGTACTGTACTTATTTAAGCATACTATTATGACTCTAGCAAACATATACAGATCAAATTAGCCAACTGTCAATCCAGCATTAGCTATTTCTTTCCTCTTGTTCACTAAATATGGACGTGTTAGGTCGTTTGTGGATCCTTATTAGACGAAATGACTATTTGTTGCTTTCAGTGAAGGTAATAACAACACCGTTTGATACATAAAATTGAGTAATCGTTCTAACCAACGGTCGAGTTATATAAATATCTAAACGGATTAAATTATGGTGGTTAACTCTAGGGAAAGCCATGATTGTAAATATTATTTTTCTGGTTCCACGACAGTGTAGACGTTGCCAGGTGATTTTTCATATTAACGCGTTTCATTTGTTCGGTAACACTTTTGAACAAACCGTTCTAATTAGCTAAGCAATGTGTTTTTATCAATAGAAGTTTGCCATTAACATTTTACCTAATCATTGTCCCAGCGGTTTGCCGAAATACGTTATTGCTTAGATGATATATAAATGACTTTGTGACATGGAAAGAATCGTGTAATAAATGTAATTTTTATTATAAAGGGAATTATTTCAGAATCGCTTTAATCATCACGTGTCCCTTCTCGTCAGCAGCCATACGTTTGTAGATAACCGACTTGAGCATGGAGACGTACATTTGTTATTTTAATAGGTATCGAGATATAAAAACGCTCGTGTATTTCCGTGAACGTTTTCGTGAACCAATCTGCTGATTCGGTTTAGCGTTCGAGATATGTTGTTATTCTTGTCTTGCATTGGTAAGTAAACAACTAAGACTCGGCATTTGACGAAGAGTTATACTACAAACACCTCGTAGAATGTTAACGTACACGCTGACATACTGGAGTCTTACTATTATGTAAAAAGGAAACGTAAGCATGTAAATGTATTGTCCAATTAAGACATGTTACAATGTTTGACTCAGATGTATTATATTTAAATATTAACTACATTGTACCGCCCAATTACTCCACTCCTCTAGTTTGATATACGTCTTTTGTCAACGTAGATATATATATAGAGAGAATTTTTTTCGAATTGTCTTTTTTATATTTGTCTCTATTTTTTTATATATATTTAATCAACTGTAGACCAGAGACTAGGAAACGATGTCTGGAAACAACATCAGGCTTTTCTCAAATGATGCACCACCCATTTTGATAAAATCTGCAATTTCATTCGGCGTGTCTACCGTTTTGTTTATGATTAAACTAATCTATTGAAACAGATTATATGATGAATGATATGATTCCGGTTTTTTGTTGTTGTCAAAATAACTTTCAATTTTCAAGAGATTTGAAGTAAATTTCACACTGTCTTTTTTTCAGCCATTTTTATTTATTTCATGGCGGTGGTGGTGGCGTTAGCGGTCCACGTTTAGTTTCTGAGACTTGTTTAGTAAACATTCATTTGTTTTCTCTCAAGAAACATAGTTTATTACTTTAAACAGTGGATTAACAGATTACAGTTTCCCATAATCTATCTCCATTCTAGGAACGTCATCTATATGGCATCCACCAACGAGTTATCTGTACAACTTATCAATTATGTATATTTAAAACAGATTAATTATTGTGAGGCATGTGTCACTGATTACACGTTCAGGGGGGAAGAATGATCCACTTCCCCATACCAGGTGCAGTAAATCGATCGCTCCACGCCCTGTATGTGGTGGGGTTTACGGCTGATTCATCCTTCTTGATAACGGACAAAAAATGTTTTCTTGAGAAATGACAATGAAATAACAAATTACTTAAGTGATAAATAAATGGCCCCCGCTTATTCATTGCAAGGCGAATAGCTACAATGTAAATTCGCATGTTCTCATGATTCAGTGAGCCTTTGATTAAATAACTAGATAAATAGGTCGTGTGTAGTATTTCCTTATGATTAACAGCAACCGGTTTTGGGTCTTGTCTTTTCATTTCATCTCAGCACTCTAACTTAAAATATGATAGATAGAGGATGCTTGTAACTTGGGTGGGCATTATTTATTGAAAGTATTACAGAAAAGCCGAGCATGTTATTGAGGAAATCATATATGGACAATGTAAATATAAGAGTTGCAGTACTATAATGAAATGACTACGAGCGTAGGATTCGTTTAATTACGCCTTCCACGGGGTTCTCGAATGTCGTGTTCCGAGTTACATCGAACGTGGGTGATACAAAGATAATCGGAATAATTGTATTGTGTTACATTTGTTGTCAAGCGATAGATATTGATTTCGCAATTGCACATACAAATCATTACATAAAAAACTTGTAGTCATCCTCTATAAAAATCATAATACACTATATATGGACTTTTGTTCAAAATCGGACAATCATAATACACTATATATGGACGTTTTGCGCAAAATCTGACAATCATAATACACTATATATATGGACGTTTTGTGCAAAATCTGACAATCATAATACACTGTATATATGGACGTTTTGCGCAAAATCTGACAATCATAATACACTATATATATGGACGTTTTGCGCAAAATCTGACAATCATAATACACTATATATATGGACGTTTTGTGCAAAATCTGACAATCATAATACACTATATATATGGACGTTTTGTGCAATATCTTACAATCATAATACACTATATATGGACTTTTTGTGCAAAATCGGACAATCATAATACACTATATATATGGACGTTTTGTGCAAAATCTGACAATCATAATACACTATATATATGGACGTTTTGTGCAATATCTTACAATCATAATACACTATATATGGACTTTTTGTGCAAAATCGGACAATCATAATACACTATATATGGACTTTTGTGCAAAATCGGACAATCATAATACACTATATATATGGACTTTTTGTGCAAAATCGGACAATCATAATACACTGTATATAAGGACGTTTTGCGCAAAATCTGACAATCATAATACACTATATATATATGGACGTTTTGTGCAAAATCTGACAATCATAATACACTACATATATATGGACGTTTTGTGCAAAATCTGACAATCATAATACACTATATATGGACTTTTTGTGCAAAATCGGACAATCATAATACACTATATATGGACTTTTGTGCAAAATCGGACAATCATAATACACTATATATATGGATTTTTTGTGCAAAATCGGACAATCATAATACACTGTATATAAGGACGTTTTGCGCAAAATCTGACAATCATAATACACTATATATATATATGGACGTTTTGTGCAAAATCTGACAATCATAATACACTATATATATAAGGACGTTTTGTGCAAAATCTGACAATCATAATACACTATATATATGGACGTTTTGCGCAAAATCTGACAATCATAATACACTATATATATATGGACGTTTTGCGCAAAATCTGACAATCATAATATACTATATATATGGACGTTTTGCGCAAAATCTGACAATCATAATACACTATATATGGACGTTTTGCGCAAACTCTGACAATCCAACATAAAGTTGAGATAATCAGATGAACAGTGGGTGGGATATTTGTGTTTATATTGGTGAAGACCTTTATTTGAAAGTGATTGTAACATACTGGTTCTTTAACGTCACAGCCGTCTGTATATAACTAAACTCTTAATACGCAAAGTGCAAAACAAATACATGTTAAATAATACATAAGCTATATCGAGACAGTACTAATCAGTAAGTAAATCCATGCTCTGTTGTGGGAACTCTACGTTAAATCTGAACACGTTCTCTAAGTATGTTCCAATTTCGAAAATTAAGTTTGCGAACAGGAAAAGTATTGAAATATAACATTACAAAGACGCTCTAGTTTAATGGATTATTAATTATGTTTATTTGCTTCGCTGCTATAGCATCCAAATACAGTAAAAACACGACACACGCAGTACAAGAGTAGCCTACCAACAGGTTGACATTTCTATAACCTAAGAGCACACGAGAGGACGCACTTGTATCCAACAATGTGCTTACGAAATAGCAATAATAAATTAACAGTCTGCGAACAGTTTGTACGTTTTAGTATGCATAATTTCAACATCGTTAAATCAAAGAAACATCGAGATATCCTTATTTCTCATCGACTCATTGTTACTAACTGATTCGTGATTTTGATAATTAAGGCTTTGAAGATTGTATAAGTACAAACTTATTTGGAATTTTTGTTTGTTATTGTTCTGGATATTCTTTTGCAGAAGTGTATTAATAACAACAAGCAAACAATACAGTTTAAGTCAATTTGAGGGGTTTTTAATAACAAAAGTTTTACAGTTAATGTGCATGAATTAAATCATATTGACTTTTAACGGAAATTAAATCCAAAGTGCTTCGACATCTGGTCATTTATAGTAATATGACCTTTATCGGTTAAAAACAACATCACAATTTATGTTAACCTGTAGAAAGAGATATTGTACGGGAGATAACTCTGTTGTCCGTATACATTGCATTTAGTAAGTGGCTGTATACATATTGGTATTCATCCATAATTGTATATAGTTAATAACAGATGTACTGAGAACGCCTAAGGACAGCTCGATGGCAAACGAAGTTAATGTTAAGGCAATACGTTCAAAAGCTAGTATATCGCACTCGATTTTGTTACATGAACGCAAACAGGTCGTCATTCAATGTGCCGCGTCACCAATCGCGTTCATATCGCATGTTTGTATTTAGACAATCAAAGTTATCAATTGATACTAATATTAAATTAGTTTTATTAGTTTAAGGGAGACAACTTCAATGACGAGTAGACTCTTTACTATGTAGAGAGTCTAATCGTGGCTATTTATATGTTTACAGCATAGTGTATTGATCAGCGTGATGGCCTGTGTTTACATCTTTACACGGCGGCATATTTGGAGTTTTAAGCGATGGTTGGAGCGTATGTAAGATTTAAATGTAACTATGCAGCATTAAGAAAGTCTTCAGATAATCAGCAGCAACACTTACTCCTTGTACAGCAGTGGATTATTGGAAATACGATGTGAATATGACTTTCAACATCATCACAAACGAGGATATTGGACTTGTGAAATAAGGTTTATCATGCTTTTGGAAAGTTTAACAGCCTGAAGAATACTCTTACGGACAGTCTATCTTCGTGTTTGCTTTGTTTACGAACAACATATATGTATACACAGAGAAAGGCATGCATTGGTCTGAATAACAACAATACTACTAATTACTAATGCACATAACTACAGAACTTAACACAGGTAATACCTATAAAATATTGGGGGAAAACGCTTGATTTGCCTGAATTTATTTTACCAATAGCCAATTTAGAAATTCCATCTGTTCTAAATCGTTGTGTACTATTTATTTACAAATTTAAACCCTCGTCTCGCCACCTCACATTCGCCTTGTATTCCACAGGACACATACTATTGTTTACATGCTTGGTTACACCAAACGCGTGGAAGGCACTCTTGTACACTACGCTTGTAAAAGTGACAATGCCCTGGTCAATATTTAAATCTTACGTAACAATATCATAAACAATACTCTGTAGATATGCATTTGGTGGTTCAAGTTTTCTTTTAAAATCATTTACCTTATTGGCATTCCAAATGGGTTTGTCTATAAAAATCGGTAAATAATTTACATGGCTTATGTCACAATTTATAATGAATGTAACGACGCATGTGCTGAACAAATATTCAGGCACTGTTTATTGGAAGCAACGCTTAAGAGACGATATCATAGTCAATAACACTTTTACCTGTATTAGCTAAAAAGGATAACACCCACTCTCGTCTCCTATGCGGACCATTGACTATTCTAAGGTCAGTTTGTTTACATATATATCTAGTAGTTTGATACCAGAAGCATTGCAAATAGTGTCCGCACTGTGTCTTATACCACCATCAATACAATCAACATCAAAACTGTCATCAATACCCAAAAAATACAGTTTTCAAAAATGGTAGTAGGTATTTCAAAATCATCACAAAAACCTGTTCGTCATCTAATTTAAAGTTTCTTTATCAACCTCTTTAACAAACCCCCTGATATCTGTTTAAACAATAATAACACCTTTGGATAACCTTTCTTTTAGAAAAAGACAGATACCAACGTGCCCTCTATTACGACTTTTACAAGTTGAAGCTACACTTTCTTTAAGTGGAACCAAATAGCATTTATAACGATATAACAAGAATTCATCGTGTTTACTCTGCCACTTTTCGCAACAAATTATTACCTCAAAGTTCTTTACAAATTCACAAAAACAGAGTCCGTTTAACAGTTCTTAAGACCATCAAAATTCCAGCTGAAAATCGAAAGTACACACGCTTCTCGCCTGTCCTAGCCCCTCCCGGTTGTATATATTCCTTGTTGTTCACAAGCAGTTTATCACGGACTAGATTCGCCCGCTTACCTTCAGAGCGAGCTTTCACCATATCCGGTATAAGCGCCTCCCTACGCCGCTGGACCCTTTGCGGATGCTGGTCGAACACATTAAATGGAATGCCTTTGAGGTAAGCAGATTTCAAAGACCTTTGACACATAATTATGAAATTCGTTTCTGAGAAATTACACACAAACGAACAGGTCCTGCTATGATGATGGGGCAACCATACGACGGGCTCGGTCAATTTCAAATATATATTTGCGATCTTGAAAAAGGTTCGCAGAACTCAACTCATTTTGCTGCACAATATTCAACTGCGGAAGACATTTGTGCGTCCAAACTGGGTTTCCGTCGAGACTGTGTCGTAGGGTGTGGTACCTGTTTGTATGTCTTCGGATCTACTAAGAAATACAATGTTGCCACGCATGGAGCGATATTTCGAGTCTTTAAAGTCATCATGAAGCTGTGAGTTGTCACTTTAAAGCTTAGCAATATCGTCAACTAAACTTTTGAGCTCATTCTGTATGTTGTGTATATGATCGTTGTTTGTTTTGGATGACTTGAGCACAGGATTTTACTATTGGCTTGATCAATAAGTGTTTAATTGTTAGTGACCTTAGCATCTATAGTGTCCAATGGTGCCATACTCAGTATACTCAGTAATGTGCTTCGATGGAATCTAGTTGTGTCATTTTGGCAACAATGGAGTCATTTTAGGTCGTTTCATCAGGAGTAAGTGTTCTGTGAGTTCATAAATTCTGCAGCTGCCGGTTGATATTCAGATATTTTATTCACTTGGAAAAGTGTGGAAGGATCACTCACATGGAAGACCGGAGCAACTGCTACTGGAGTAGGTAGGTTGTTTACGCTAGTTTTTGAGGTTGTAATGTCTGATTGGTTACTGGAGCTAGATCCTGTGCTTTTTCTTCGACGCTTGTTGACTGTTTTACTCTCCCTCTGCACTTTTCAGCCGGCATATGTATTCACTACTTAATTATGTTCGTTCAGGTGATGTTTTAGAGTTAGTAGTGTTGACATCTATAGTTTACATCGATGTTTCAGCAGAGAAAATTCCAGTGCATACCCGCCATTTTAACCTGAACTACAAATACTTATAACATTTACATTTTTAATCAGAGGTATTTCCAATAAAAAAAAACGAGTGAACAACACATATCGTAGTCAACGTTCATGTCATTTGAGGCAACACAATCCTGCTTTTCTGTTGTTGGATAATACATGACTTTGAACAGTCAACTAAACCATAGGCAAACTTTATAGTAGCATATAGTTGCTAATTTGAAACCATCAGTTCTATCTTTCAATAACGAATCAGATGGAGGAAAGTAGCATAAAAATTTGATAACATTTTGTGTGTTAGCACGTCTAGGTTCCCCTTATTGAAAGACAATGCAACACACGATTCTGTCATTTAAGTGAGTTTTTTTTGTTTGAGATTCCCTGGTATATTTCTTATTACGTTAACAGTACACTTTATAGTACTATATAATTAGGCCATCCATATATTTCCAGAAGAACAAACTGTTTGATATGTACGTTCCAATGCAAGTATATCCGTATATCACTAAGATGCGTATCTATCAAACCCATGGCTGTGACTTTTTCCAATGCTGCCTCTCATGTTTAAAACAGCAGACGTGTCCTTGCTAATATCGCCAATGAGATTGTTTAAGTCAAATATCAAAACAAAATGCTAAGAGAGCACTTAATGTGGCTTCAGAAAAAGTAAACTGGTAATTTATATGAGCTGGTATACTATTTACGATTAGTGCAAGCCCAGTCATCAGGCATTTTGGAAATCGAGCATGGGTCTCGTACTAACTATCATCGGGCACAATCAATTAGCTACACGCCTCGTACTAACAATCATCGGGTACAATCCATCAGTTACACGTCTCGTACTAACAACCATCGAGTACAATCCATCAGTTACACGTCTCGTACTAACAACCATCGGGTACAATCCATCAGTTACACGTCTCGTACTAACAA
>ENA-OREC01000472-OREC01000472.1-marine-metagenome-genome-assembly--contig:-NODE-472-length-15750-cov-13.244752_pt1 | contig 15750 bp, 9 predicted proteins | sample MGYA00248626_ERZ508543 | MGnify/ENA primary metagenome ERZ508543 (study PRJEB26211, sample SAMN05518279) | marine metagenome | isolation source: Puget Sound, Washington, USA | host: Bankia setacea... | reverse complement strand
TGTTGATATATTAACTGTCTGTTATACGTTCATTCATTTTCTTTAATATCAAATATGAGTATAATATTACTTTAAAACAAAGCCTAAGCTCTATACAAAATAAACAAAACAATTAAAATACTAGATACTTAATTGCCAAAGCTTCAAACAATGTAGAGCATGTCATGACCTTGACCTTTAAGGTGGCGATGCAAGACATATTCCTCAAAACACCATCAAATCAGGTTCGTCAATTATCATCAGGTTCTTCATTTATGATCAGGTTCGTCATTTATCATTTATGTCAAATTATTTATGTTGCAAAAGAAGTTATGCTGCAGACAAGCTTAGCTGGTCGCTCGCACACAAGAATACACACTTTACTAGTGTTGTGAAAGCTATATCCAGTTTCCGTAAGGGGGCTTTTACAAAAAATGGTTGTAAAAAGGAAGACCTGCTTCAGTAAAATACAAGTATATATGGCATAATTCAATAGACATTAACAACCAAATAACAACAAAATATTACTTTTGCTTCACTTTGCACAGAACCATTACACAATTCCTTCTTGTGGTGCTAGTAACAGTTCATGGTGAAACTAAGAACATTACCAACTACATGTATAGGGTTAACTGTATTGTAGTCTTGTGACATTATATATACCGTTTTTAGAGGTTGTAAAATTGTTTGATGGCCATTGTCGTTAAAACTATGTGTGGCCATTTGATTAAAAACCATCGCAAATATCAAAATAACATGATAGCCAACCCCACTGACATCGATTATTAAAAAAAAAAAGTGAAATTCACAAACAAACTTTTGTGTCTTCGAGTTGTGACGTCATTTTAATTTGTGGTAAAAAAATAAAACTATTAGATGAATTAAATAAGACGGTATTCAATAGTCACATTATACTGAGACTTCCAATTAGATCACCTTTACCATCTGAGCACGGCCACTTCTATACAACATTTAGTATATATCATCTGGTCACAAAAATAATCACAACCATCTATTGTAATGGGAACATTGACCAGACACTCAGGAATTTATTACACGGTCTGCTAAAATTGTGAACTAGGTAGATTAGACTGTCGTATTATTACAACAGAGTATATATCTCGGGTCCATTGAATAAAACATGTATCACCTATCTTGTAAGGCACTTGGTACCGTTTTACTACAGAACTTACGCAAAATGTAAAGTTACGCAATCATTTCCTATCTTAATAACTTTTAAATCACTGATCATGTAAAAAAAAGTAAAAAGACAAAGTTCAATAGGATATAATTGAGAGATGTTTAGTTATATTCAAGCTTTAAATTTGTGCGTAAGTCCTTAAGTAAAACGGTACCCTGGTCCATGTAATGTATTCAAGAGAATCCGGTCAATGTTCATATACAAACACTGTCAAACTAAACTAACTATTCAGTACATCTAACAAGCACATGAACTATTACACCATTACTTGACTAGAAACCTACTGAACTGTACAAGAACAAACAAAAAAATGGACAAAAAAAGAGATGTATATTGTATATATATTGCATAATTTTTAAAAGTTATAAAACAGTTTTCGATTTAACCGTTGATGTGTCCACTTACACTGCCATTGTATCTATAGATATCCATATTCAAACAAGAATAAAGACACCTGATTAACGCCTCCTTGATAGCCTAGTGGTATAGTGCTGGCTTCGAGTGCGGGAGGGCCCGGGTTCAATCCACAGTCAAGGACTACGTCATACCAAAGACGTTATAAAAATGGTACCAGTAGTGCTCTTGTTTAGCACTGAACATTCAAAAGGGAAAACACTGACTCTTTCTCAAGAATTAAGATAGGAAAATAGATGTAGTGGATAAAATCTGGGATAGAAAATCCTTCAAAGTCGGAGGTCATTGGTCGTTGTGGCGGCAGAACCGACAAAAGTCGAACGCTAAAAACAAAAGAGAGAAAAAAGACACTTGGTTCAATAGCTCGTTTGGACTCTTGTCAACGATAGTATGTCTATTTCAATGCTCATGAATTCAAGTAGATATATCATAAAAGCCTTTTGTCATAGTTGAGACAATTTTCCATTCAACCCATGGTGTGTACAAGTTTAAAAATTCAATTAATAGGGAAAACACACAAAAAATCACTTCTGATACAGTTTTTAAACTCTGAAAATCTGAGTCTCTAAAATTTGAAAGCCTTGAAAATCTTGATTTAATGAAACAGCTGCCAAAACAAAAATCTGAAGACAGTGAAATAAAAACAACCTTTCAATAAATCCAGAGATCTAACTATTCTTAACAAAAAATATTGGTCATTATTAAAGGCGTCCAGATATTTGTGGTGAGTCACTTATAACTTCGTCGGGGGATACTTGTTGCACGATAACAGAATTAGTTTATGTTCGAAAATGGTTATATCGTCTCAAAATGAAATTCCCGGTAACAAATGGGTGACTCTATGCTTCTCCAGATTTCCTGACTCTGCAAATGCTTTGCCACATACGTCACAACTGAATGGTTTTTCACCTGTGTGTATACGGACGTGTTTCTCTAGATGGGACCGCCACTGAAAACTCTTACCACACAGATCGCAATGGTGAGGTCTATCCCTACTGCTACTCGTCACAGCTCTACCTTTCTCTGCAATAACAAATATTCAGAGTGATTCCTTTTTTAATATATACATACTGTGGGGTCATATATATTTTGATTGAGTAACTGTAGGGTCATATATTTTCGTGGGCGTCAATTTTCTTTCATTCAACATCTTATTCCGATGGCACTTAAGTTAAATTCATGAATATCATATTTAGACAAACATCATGCACATCCATTGAAACACACTAGTTGGGCATATAGGTTACCAGGTAGATTTAATCCATGTAAATTCCCGTCCCATGATAATTGACTTTTTTACAGTATGTTAAAGAGGATAGGTTAACAAGTCGTGAATTCTAACTTCAATTGAGCTATTTGCATATACCAGTAGACTTGTCATACTTAGAAACAATTTATCGTGCATTGAGTAATGTAAGCCTTCTATGTTTTGATAAAGGTTCTTTCCCTTTTGTTTGTAGTGCCTCTGTTACACATATTAGTTACAATGAAAATTTCCTTCTCAAATTATTATTTTTTACATTAATTTCGTACATAAAAAATCATTGTCATAAAGTCCTTTAGACAAACAGCTGGGCCAACTTGGTAATTTATTGGTGACTTTACATTGGAAAACACATCACATTTGTATGGTTTCTCCCTGTGAGACACCTCATGTGAAGAGTGAGGTTTGCCTTGCTTTTTTATCAATTTCTTTTTTTTCCTTGATCATAAATGTGAAAAATTGTGCAAACTATTTATGAAAAACTTGTCTGAATTAGTTCAACACCATACAAAACAGTGAACAGTTTAAATACCACCTGTTTTGAAAGACCACCTTGGTTCAAAAACCACAATATTTTGTCCACCGTTGCAATGTACTTCAACAAGCTTACACAGTCCACTTTTAAGTCCTGCTGTCAGATAAAGACTGCATTATTTGTTGTCCCCAAATTCGTCTTTGACAAGTCTGCTGTTAATATCATCCTTGGTAACGGGTGAACAATGATCTTATTAGTGAGATCCATTTACTTTGATCTGTTTGGGGCATTTATAGGGCTAGTAGTTGACGAATTGTTGTTTTTAGCAGGCTTAATAGCCAAACTTTATTGTTTAATGTGTGAAACTCTGCTTACCTTAACATACAACATTCTGTCCATGATAAAACCAGTTCTCAAGGGTTTAACAGAAAACTGTGGTAGTTGCCTCATATTCCATATATAGCTAAGACAGTTTTTCATTCAACCCTCAATCGTCCTACTAATTTGTATCAATATGGAAACTTGTCTTGTTTACTATGGAAAGTTTTGTATTTTCGTTCATGGTACTTAATTTCCTCAATTTTAAACACTGTCTTACAAACAAGAGAGTACATATAAGTACAAACTTAAGCATGGGACATTTACTAAACTACCAAAACATTGCAAAACAATAAGCATAGACGAAAACCGTATATAATTCAATCACAAAGCTTTCTTTAACTCTCAGAATAAGACAAATATTATCTATCTATCACAAAAAGCGAAAACAGCCCAGTTTTGCGTTAGAATATCTACAACATGGCAGTGTAAAGGCAACAATAATATATTCGGTGCTATGTCAGATTCAACAAGATTTATATTTCTGCCGGTTTAAAAGGTCCTGCCACTGTAACTTGACGGCAGCTTTGTAGTCTTGGCTTACTGAGGTCCATCTGAGTATCGCCCAAACGTTCTCTATTCACAGGTTCTGATCTTCTCTAGAGTCAAGTTCTCTACATCTGGGACTGCCAGTATCTGAAAACTTGAAATCTGTTTTATACAATTAGTTCTCTTCCTATGACACTGCAACACTATGCTACATCAGATCCAAACAACAGAAACAACAACATTGTATAAACAAACAGAAGAAACAAAAGCATCACAACCTAGGAATCTTTCACCAATTTAATGTTTGCAATTTTGTCTCAAGCACACAGATTTTCCCCCACAAAATGTTTCAGGTGTAGATCCTTGCACCAAAAATCATAGCATTAACTATATATGTAGATTTTTAGAGCATACATTTTTTTTGGAAGGACCACATGACATTGTACACTAGTTAAATGGACATGACACAAACACAGGAATTAACATCTCTTTCAATATTCCCCTCAAGGCATTCAAAGACCCGACTTTTATGTTCTATATATGTGGGTCCCATAAAACACTTAAATGAACATCGACAATACATTAATACTCAATTCACAGTTTCAATTCTTTTGTTTTGATGTTCCGCTCATGTCAAGGGTACCACAATTGGAAGATTTTGACAAAATTGAACAAATTGGTGTAACAAAATAAGTAATTATAATGCATTGATTTCCCTTTTAAACCAGCATTAGGGTCTCACACAAAGGGGTCACCCAACCAACAGTGCAATAATCATTCTACTTTAATCATAAGTATTCCAAGGCCACGAAATTTCCACGCATCCTTTATGGCACAGAATGCACAGATTTTGTAGTGATTTTGATTAATGTTTGCGCCCAGAACTACTGATATTGATGTAAATAGATCTACTTGAAAGAATATGGATAAATATGTTTCCGATAGTGTTATACAGGTAATAGATATATAATACATGATGTAACTCTGTATGACATTGCACGTTAACAGGAAGGGTGATCTTGCCATAGAACCATTTCCTCATTGTAGAACACTACTTTTCACGCCATTTGTTTATGGTCTATCATGACATTGTCTCAGAAATACACATATATGTTCGTTTTTTTCTCTCTAAGGCTCATTGGTTGTCATGGTAACTAGGCAGGGAAATCAACGTGTTCTTTAATACACATCTTTGGTTTACATATTGATCACATAAATGAACATAATTAAACCAGCAATAACATATACCGGTACAAACATTTACATAAGTATACATCATACATTTACATAAGTATAAGTACAAACATTTAAGAGGGTGTTTTGAAATACAATTTGTAATGATAGAACTATAGTTGTCCATTTCAGCTAAAGAAAGCACTACATAGAGTGTTCCATGCCAAATCATTTAAGGCACTCGATATAAGCATGAGAACAACTTCATTTCATACATACATGTAAGTACAGTTAAGAACAACTTCATTTCATTTACATGTAAGTACAGTTAAGAACAACTTCATTTCATATATACATGTAAGTACAGTTAAGAACATGACGCTTTTAAAGGCCAAACCTTATTTAATGATGAAAGCTTCGATTCAACGACAATAATCAACCATGACTTTGATGTAATGGAGAACTAAAGACTTAATTAAAATGGTTGAACTATGCCATAATGGAGAATTGATAAATAATATAGATGGTTCTTTAGTATACAAGTATGCTTGTTAACAACAATATCATTATATATATACCTGTAGTTATCAGTGATACCATGATTTTCATTTGCACAGTTGAGTGTATACATGCATATCATCCTACCTGTGTTTATTACTTTCACACATCAACATTTTCAACAAGGCCTGTCCACACTTACCCAACAAATATATACCATGGCACCATTCTAAACATCTATATTCATTGTAAACAAACTATCAAATGCTAATGCATCAATGTCGTATCTTTCTGTTAATACATGGTTAAGTTACAACAGTTCTACATGACACCTTGAAATATGTACTAAACATAGCATGATGCAACAACTCGTACTTAAAACCCATTATTTTTCTCAACTCAAACAATCGATTTCTACCTCAATATATCGAAATATGTTGAGCCATTTGAGATGGGCTTGTATGTAAAATATCAGTTCTATATATATGTTAGTAATTGCTAATGGTGTATTGTTGTATTTTACTGACCTATATTATTGAATCAGAAACATCCTGGCACATAGACATGACACGCATCACAAAAACCCGTATACATTTAGCTGAACAAGCCACAGAAAATTTCACAAAGTTCCTGTGCTCCCGAAAAGCCTGTGTGAACATATTTAAATATATACTTGTATATATATATACGTGTGTGTATATATATATATATATATAAATACACAATACATTTTTGCTGATACATAACAAAACATAATCAATTTGTATCAATTTCACTTCAAAACATACGGTATTGATTGATTTTACTTTCAGCCATTAATGCATTGATGGCCAAAACCATTATGGGGAGCACTGAAGGTTCATAAAATTAAAAAGTTGTTTTGGTATTGTTAAGGGGGTTTCATTAGAACATATACATAAAATATAATGAATTCAAGCTGTGCATAGACACGTATACCTGGTCAAGAATTCAATACAAGTATATCACACACATTTATAGTAGTACAAGTTAGAACCTGTGCTTACAATCATTGGTGTCTAAGAAGCTCACATTTCTGGGAACCATTTCTGCCCTGCAGTTATTACTAAATTAAAAGTATGCTTTTAAATACTGGACCCTAAAATTTACCCGCTCTTGAACTTTTATTTAACTCTGTTTAGGAAATCTGGCTCAGTTTAATACATATATCTGTGTTCTTTTCTTAAAATTCTTACTTTTGCTAAATACACCGGTATTGGTAAGCACAATTCTTGTTGAAAACAAAGAACAACTTTCAACATAAACAACTCAAAAGTCCTCTTTCAAATAGAGCTTCAAGATCTGTATTTAAGACTGAACAATTACCAACACACACAAAAAGACCGTAAAAATTGCTTCCCTTTTCTGAAAATATGAGACCTGAAAATTTTTACGAGTATTAAACGTGAAGTAAAAGGTTGATGTAAACCTGCTTTGTACAAACCCAAAAGGAATACTCTCTTTGAACAAACTTTGAAGTGCCCCACTCATAGTGACTTCTTATTTATATTTTTTGTTTTCTGTTTAAATAAGCTGGATCACCGTTTTTTGCCTACAACATGTAACTTTAATTCCCAGATAAGTAAATAACTGAGCCTAACACTAGTGGTACAAGATCTATACAGACTGTGAGAAGTTTGAAATGTAAAGTTGTGCTTTGTCTACCACAGTGTTTTAGTAACAGAGAATTAGATGTCAGAATATCAAATAGCAAGAGTTTTTCTATTCATTGATATCTAATTTTTCTAGACATGTAATTATGGAGGGGTTGCACTTACAAGACATTTGGACAGACGATCAAACGGGGTGATTCCTATATACCACTACAAGTCTTGTCTTTGGGGGGCAAAATTACACAGCAAACTTCAGAAAAACAGACCTTTTATAAATATCAATTAGTGAACTTTCCTTTCACTGCAGACCTTAATTAATTACATTCCAAGTGATGCAATGACAATGATCATCTGTAAGAGTTGAGATGACCAGGTAGTTCAATCAGTTCTTAGGTCTAATGAGACTCAGTGGTTAGACTTAATCTATGGGAAAGATGCCGGTCCTGAGGCCATGACTGGTGAGAAATGAGTCAGTCCATTATAAATATTAGAAAATCACAATTGTCAAAGAACAAAGATATGTTTTGGGACAGTAAACATTGTCAGTCATTTGCCATGATCTCTTGGTCACTCAGTGCATCAGAGATGTAACCAGTGGGTGACCTGTACAGCAAGAATTTGAAGCCTTTCAATGTCTCGCTCTAATTGCTTTAATCCTTAGGCGACACATCTGGCCTTCATTGCTTAGTACTGGTTTATTCCAGGAACAGATTAAAGCCTGATTTAAAAAGCAGCATTGCATTCATTCTCATCAAATCACATCAGTACAGTCTATGGATCCTTTATTTTGTTTTACAGCTGAGAAAATAGTCAATGGCATAGTGCGGCCTGCCGAAGTTGGCTTTTTACACCTTAAAATGTAGTCTGGATAACCTTTAATTATTTTTTTTCCTAAGATTGTTCATTTGAAATTTTGAAGACAAAGAGTTGTGCCACTGTTTTTTGTATTCAATATATTTTTAGAAACTCTTATAATTCATATTCTGACATCAATCATTACTTCTGTATTGAAACACTGTGGTAAAGGAGAGGAAAAAGTAAATTCCACTTACTAGGCCCCTGTGACATGTCCGCCAGACTTCCAGTAGCACCTGTGGTGTCAAAGTTCATATCCATGGAAACGTTCAAACCCCAGTTATCGATTGGCATTGGCGCAGGTCTCCCGGGCTCAACACCAGTTATTTCTAAATCCAGTTCTGATTCAGTCAAGGCTTCAAGTTTAACACTAACATCTGGATCAAAGTCACCCGTAGCACTTTCTGTGTTAGGATCACCCTCCTGAGTCTCAGATTTGTCCCCTTGACCAGAATCACCAGAATCCTGCCCCTCGGTCCCTTGATTTGATGTCCCAGCTATGCCACTTACACTTCCTTCAGTGGATTGCATGTTTTCAGCGTTATTATCACTTCCAGACTGGTTGTTGTCTTCACTTGGTTCTGTTTTAATTATATATCCATCAGCACTAGGTCTTTGGATGCCTGCACTACTAGTATCTGTGTTACCAGTGGAAATTCGTCGCCCAGGTCGGGGAATGGTATAGGGCTCATGTCTTGGTCCAAAACCCCTAAACTGAGGGCGCGGTGACATGAATCGTGGTTGCCGTGGTGACATGAACCGTTGTCGAGGGCTGTATGAAGATGTTGACATCATCTGCTGTAGTTTTTCTTGTTCTAATTGTTGTTGCATTTGTCTCTCTTTCTCTGTTTCTTCTTGTTTCTTCTTATGATGATCTGCAAGTTACAATTTTACATCTTGATAACCTAAATATAAACTTTGCCAAAAACACTGTCATTTTATCGTTATTATAAAGAGCACATTTTTTGCCATTGGCTTGTGAGAACATGTGATATCTGGCAAACCTATTGAGGGTGATGTGTTTTAAGGTAGAGTTAATATCAAAATAATTAAGTCAACAAAAGATAACTCTTCCTCATCCACCTCATCTCTGTAGACAAGCAAGTAAATAATCCATGAGAGCACATAATTCTATTCTCAAATAAAAGTTACTATTTCAAAGACTTTAGATAAACGCATTTCTTACATTCATTTCTTACTTTAGACATGTTTTCTAACTTGGTATAATTCCTGCAATAAAAGTCACACGTTTTCCAAAGCTACATGTAGTTGACAACTGCACTAAAGAATTAACATTCGGCGGCCAAAATTCCACTCACAGGGTTAGAAATTAACTGAAAGTCACACTTGCAAAGTTTTGCGAGTAACTTTTGAACTCACTTGCAAAATGACACAATACACTTGCAAATTTTTTTTATTTTGTGTCTAACATAACATCAGTAAAACAATACAAGATGTGTAGTACAGTTCAACCTATTAGTTTAGTACCAGTTTAGTTTCTGGCTCCAAAAGGTCCGTACAGACACATCACTTGTCCATATAGTTTAAGACATATTCATAAAGTAGGTATACTAAAGTAAACAAGAGATAACTTCTGTTATCAACTCGGTCTCCTCTAACTAGAGTTGCTCAGACACATTGCTAAACTTTCATTTAGATGACTTGAAAACTGTGGTATAAGTATTAGATTAAAAACGACAAAGTAAAGATGATTTGTCACCTGTTTTAGCCGCGGTACTTGAACAGGATCGGGCATATGTACGTTCAAAACTTAGTTAATGGAATGCACGATGCTAAACTTTTCCTGATGATCATTATATTTTATGCATAGTAGTGTGCACAGGTTAGTCATATTCACCCCTACATGGTTGACTTTATATAGCTTGGATAACTTCAACACTTTCTTTCTACGGCTAGTTTCACACCCGGCATGAAAAAGTTTGCGATTTTGTCTGAAGACATTATGATTCCTGAAAGGTAGATACAGTCCTCTTAATGATTAAAAGTTAAGCAATCACCAATTGTTAAAACTATATCCAAAGCTCTCAAGTATCACTGTAGGTGTAATGATCGCAGTAATAATCTTGATCATTCCGACCAAGTGCGGGGTTTTTGGTAGGAAAAGAGGATAAAGCATGTTTTCTTTTCCAGTTATATAGGTTGTAAAAAGAATTAAATTACCATTTGTAAATCAGGGATTTTTAATGCGCCATCCGGAAAATATGCATGCTTTGGACAGAACACTGGTATATATGTACAAATCAGACCATAAGACGGAACGTTTAATGCATTGGCTGTAGCTCCCATGTGTTTGGTATGTATTTGATACGTGTTGGAAGCGTGAAGTGCTTGTTGTATAATGTTGTAAACATTTTAGCTTTCCGGAAAAGGCTACTCGCAAATTTTGTGAGCTTGGACAAAAGCTACTCACATTCTTTAATTTTCACTTGCATTTTGCGAGTATGCGAGCTTAATTTCGAACCCTGACAAGTGATTTTTGATGCAGGGAAAGTGGAAATTTAGAAAGCTGTAATGCATTTTTGTGTTTTTACCAAACCCATGATAAGCATTGTCAAAGTTTGGAAGTACTTACATTTGAGACAGAAGCCCAGAAACTGTGATTTGACATCATCATGGTCCTCCAGGAAAGACTTTCCTGACTCTGAACCAATATGGCTTAGTGTGCCATCTGCAACGCTTGCAGTGAGGATGATGGATTCTTCATCTGTATGGGCTGCCAACTGCTCAACCTGCAAATAATGGTAAAGGTGTGTTTGTGGTAGAATTAACGCAATGTTTCAATAATATTTCATTTATACATTGTATTACAGCTGTCAAAGGCTTTTGCACATCTTAAATGTAACAAGAGATGTTTGTCAAAACGTTGTGCCCCCTTAGCAAAATGTTGTCAGGAATACATGGTAGATTGAACTAAACATGCATGACAGCTAATTAGTAATTTCACATTAAACATCTGTGAGGCAATTTTAAGGAAATGAGAAACTTTTGGTGTTAAGGATCACTAGACAGTTGACCCTTGTCCTGAGACCTAAATAGCAATTAGGACCATCTACTAGTTTTGAGCAGCCTCATTGCAAAGTTTGGGGACTATAGGTCCAAGCATTCTCCAGTTAGCAATCATACAAGCTTTTTATGTTAAAGGTCCTGTGACCTCTACCTTTGACCTGATGACCTCATAAATGATGGGTTGTGCTCTGGTCATGACCAACTTCTATGCCAAGTTTGGTATATGCAGGTCCTAGTTCTCCACATAGTTTCAATGCTATATGTTTAAATGGCATGCTGCCGTATTTACATATTTAACAAAGAGAACAGTATTCTTACAAAGCAGGACATGAACATTCTCAAAAGCTCTACTCTTCGAACTTGTCAAAAGTATGGTAAAAACAAGAAAAATACATTATAGATTTCAACATTTTTACTTGAATGTCCGTGCACAGCAAACACAATGTCTCACTGACAATTGAAAAATAAAATATTAAAAATTTCATACCAATTGTTGGATTTGGCTGCGTACAATGGCTTTTAGGATGACTTTGTATCCAGGAATGTCCTTTATAACATCAAGATCACTGGTTGCCATATTGTGAAGTCTGGATTTTTTTCTTACAAACTCAAAATATTGTAGTTGTTCTCCACAGACAATTCTAAATGTCTACTTCTTGTATACCAGTTTGAGAGATGGTCACAGCTTGAAGTCTAAAATAGAGAAAATAAACTACTTGTCAAACCATTCAATATCAAAATACATGATTACAAATCAACAAATAAAATGCATTTATCTAACATGAACAAGTATTTTTTTGCAGCGATACGCAAATCATAGTACAATCACATGATAAAACAAAAAGTGAAAGATGAGATGAGTACCCGCTTGAATTGTGTATTTTCTTGGATTTAAAAGCAGGAAAAGGTTGAACACAACTTATTTTACATTCATGGGAGGAGCATTATAGAAGTTTTTAATGCAAGTTTATCAAAAATCTAACAACACATGTACCTAACTACACGCAGATCTACTTCCCTTACAGTACAGTAACGTCTGCTTGTCAAGGCAGTAGGCTAGCTTGTACTTGGACCGTTTCTATTTTTAGAACGCTAACATACATGCAGACGCGTTTTCGTCACCAAAACTAATCATTTTACATAGATATCGGAATGAAATAAATAATATAACGGGTTTTTCCCGGTGGACCCCGACGACCGCGTTATAATGGAGTTGCAGTGTACCACAAAAAACAGTTTGGTTTGATTAATGACTAATTATTTTTCGAAGGCCCTTGAGCTGTTGAAGGAGAATAAGAGTCAGAAAACTATTCCAGTAACGTGACATTACATGTGTTTACAATGAGTGTTAACAGTTTAAAGTAACAGTTAAAAAGTGTCAATTTAAATGTCACAAGCAGTGAATTGTTCATTTATTATTCCAGTCTTCGACCTAAGTAAAAAATCCAAGTAACTAACGATTTGAAAGTCACGTAGTTCCAGGCTACCAGGTGGAAAATCTGGTAGCCCAGAGTGGGCTACCAGGGATTTCAAAATTTTGTCGGACCCTGCTTATGACACTTTGATATTGATGTTGTTTTCAGTTGTTTTGATTGAAATCTTTGTTATTCGTTGTATATTGATAAGGTTATGTGACTTGAATCGATATTAGATAAGGTAACAGTGAGTCGAGTGACTGCGATGTGTCGGAAGTTGTTTTCCCATTGTTGATGCATTATGAGTGAGATTTAACAACGGGAAACCGCTTTCTGTGGTAATTATTCATTTGTATAATGACATGAAAAAACAGCACCAGTGTTCACTCACAGTCAATTACAACAGTTTTAATGTTGGGCTAGTAAAATTTCATTCGGGCTAGTGGTTTTTCCAAGCCACTAGCCTGACCGCGCTAGAGCTTTAAATAAACTAATGCGAAGACTGAAATTTATTCATATTGATGAATTGGTGGGATTAGAAGTACCCATGCATGCATAAACAGTAACAACTTGTTAAGAATGTTGATGTTTTAAATTATACTACATAAAGTTTGATGTCCATAAGGTTTTGAAAGCGGTCCCTCATTTTCAAGGGTGGTGGGACAAATGTCCCTTCATTTTTGAATCCTAGGCAGAACACTGCACATGGAACCATTTCTTTAAGAATACAGGCCTTAACTTCTCCCAAAAACCGATTTATATACACATGTGCATGAATTTTGATGTTTTAAATTTCGGTCTCCTTAATTTTCATTCGGACTCCTTGATTTGAAAGGTTAGCAGTCCGACTCCTTGATATGAAAAGTTAGTGTCTTACGCTGCTCTTGACGTTCAGACATAGGTTTGATGTCGGAACTATGCTACTTGTTTTTAAGCTAAAGGTGAAGAACCCTGCATTTGCCAAACAAAAAAATAGCAAGAAGTAAATAGTTTATAAATGCCAGTTAGCAAGAAGAGTAAAAAACACAGGTCCGAAGATAACTGGTCATTACTACAAGTTGCCTTATTGGTCTTAGACGAATGGGTGGACATGGATTCGGTACGGCAGTACCCGATAGGTGATACCATTTGAATTTTGTATCTGGACTTAACAATGGGGCCTTACGATCGTGCATTTTTTCAATCAACGAAATACAGTTGACAGGTGTTGAAGAAAAGCATGTTAGTTTAATAATATATCAACTTTACAAACCTACAACTTGTGCGATTATAGATGGTTTGATAAATGCGTACATTCAATGGAAATACCGATTCTTTTCATTTTGGAGCGCGCACACTATCATCCGCCATTTTAAATTTAGAAGGGACACTACTCGTTTTGGTCAATTTTGATACCGAAATGACTAAACAACGGAAATGACCTGATAAATTAACATAATAAGCTTCAATATATTTCAACAATTATAGAATTTAATATTCTATTAACGGAGGAAGATCAAAGTGTTGAATTATAGTTAGAATCTTTTACGGCATGTGTGAAAATGGCTACTTCAAACAGCCTTCCATTTTGAACAGGGTCCGCATCTCCATAACGATTGGATATTCATTTTCTTGTGTAACCATTCTAGCTGCGTGTATGCACAAGTATTCGTCTCCTCACCTTCATAAGATTTAACTTAGAAGACACACCGCATGGCATGGTGCATTTGTGTTCGTACAGATCTGCGGTTGAAACAATAATACATGCCCATATAGGTTGGCCACATATGTTTATAACCAAGCACTAAACGAATGCAATCAGGGTCAAAATAACTGGTTCAAACAGGATACGCGTGTTTTAATTTTAAATATAAAGTACATGTAATTACCAGATGGCCACCTTTGTTTTGGATCGTTGTCCTGCTGGAGTATGTGTCCATTTGGAAAGAACCTTTGAATGAAGGGGAGTGCTGTGTCCAGAGGTATTGGTATACATATAGTTCTTCAAAGAAAACGCTTCGCATTCGAGCAATTGTTACTGTTTGACAAATGCATGGTTGTCTATGAAGAACTAGATGTATTGGGCGTGTTCAAAAATTACTAACTTAGTTTTCCCCTTACGACTTACGGGATTCAGACTTAAGGTCTTTGAAAAAAATCTCTGCATCTCTTACACACACTTTTACACAATGTCCTTTTGTCTCTTTCTCAACACCAGGTACAACATAGCACAACGTATATGGTTTTTGTGCCAATAGTTTATAAGTTGTCGCGAAAGGGTATGTCCTCTTGAAATTAGAGTTTTAACAATGCGTGTAGGCCACAATCGAGAAGTGTGCATCTATTAAGTTTAACATTTAACTAGTACCACCAAATCGCGCAATTATATTGGATCATATTGAGTATGACACACTGCCTTCAAGCGTTCGAGAGATATTTCATATTACCAGTAATCAACATGTTATTCGAAGGGATATTAGGTCGAGAATCATGAAAACTAAAACACTCGCAACAATCTCTCAGGTATAGTTTCAATAGTTTAGTTTAAACATATTCTATTTTCCCAATATATACATAAGACAAACATTTTAAGTTACACTCATATAAAATCATGGTTAAAAAAGGGTTGGGCCACAAGTTCCTATACTCTTATTGTACTCGATTTATGGGCGTATGACCGTTTTTTCCTCCCCTTACCTCATCCGGTTAATCCCTGGCAGAATAATCAGTAGCAGTACTAATTAAGTGGTGTAAAAGTTGGAACAGCAGCGATAGCAGTGACATCGGGTTGAAACGGTGCGTTCTGGTGATTTGGTAACTTGTGTGACCTAACCATTGATTTAAATGCGGTCGCCCTTTTTATAAGTAACGCCAAGCGAAAAGAGAATCATTACATAACATAAACTCTAAACACGTCTCTCTCTCTCTCTCTCTCTCCCTCTCTCTCTCTCTCTCTCTCTCTCTCTCTCTCT
>ENA-OREC01000471-OREC01000471.1-marine-metagenome-genome-assembly--contig:-NODE-471-length-15752-cov-13.104051_pt1 | contig 15752 bp, 9 predicted proteins | sample MGYA00248626_ERZ508543 | MGnify/ENA primary metagenome ERZ508543 (study PRJEB26211, sample SAMN05518279) | marine metagenome | isolation source: Puget Sound, Washington, USA | host: Bankia setacea... | reverse complement strand
GTATTTTCCCTTTTGAATGTTCAGTGCTAAACAAGGGCACTACTGGTACCATTTTTATAACATCTTTGGTATGACACAGTCCTTGACTGGGGATTGAACCCGGGACCTCCCTCACTCGAAGCCAGCACTATACCACTAGACTATCGCGGTAAGCCCATTTTTAAAACAACTTCTTACATTTCACTTTAAGGGGAAGTCCAATAATAAGGTGTGACAGTTTGTTAAACTTCAAAGGCATCATGCGTAGGAAGCATAAACGTATGCTTTTTTCACGTTGATGCAAGTTGATGTTTTTGTAAACCAAACATAGTCAACCCACTTATAAACCAACTAGATCTAAATAGGCCTGGCGCAATATATACTGCCTCATGAGTTCTAAATGAACTTTAATATCTTACACTTTATGGTAAGCAGAAAATCTTGGTTGATTCTAGTAATTGGAAATAGCTCACATACAAATCCACGTAGACTTCCTTGGTCGCGAAAACATGACAATTCGATATTGACGTCCGCGATCGTCGTTGTTTTGATTGAAATCATTGTTATCATTGTATATTGATAAGGTTAGGTGACTTGAAACGATGTTAGATAAGGTGGCAGTGACTGATTATGAGAGAGATTGAATTTCATGAAATAGCTTTCTGTGTTTATTATTCATTTGTATAATGACATGGCATGAAAAGAAAACAGCACCAGTATTTACTCATAACAGTTTTAATTTGGGCTAGTAAAATTTCTTTTCGGGCTAGTGCTTTTTCCTAGCCACTAACCCGACCAGGCTTGTGCTTTGAAAAAACTAATACGAAGACTGTACCAGTATGGTATGCAATGTTATTGCAAGACTATTTTTATACTCAACTTGTCTAATCTTGGGTGGGCAATATTGTAGTTAATTAAATCCTTTAAAATGATAGGATACTGATTTTAATTAGGTGTTACAAAACAACAGCATTATGCATTATGCATTTCAGACCTTGTCCTTCTTGATTGATATTTTGTTTTTAGCTTAACCGCTCGCGAAAAACATATCTAATATTGATTTCTCTTGATATTTTATTGCATTGACATTGAAATATACCGAGCGATCTACTGGCATGCAGTATGGACCAGCAAACCTCCTGGTGATTTGCTTACGTGATAGCGGCACACTCCTTTGGCCCCTTATCTTTTATTGCTCTTTTTATCGAACTTGTCACATGTTTCCCATGCCTATCTGAGGATTTATATAATATGTCACAGTTGTTTTGTTGTGTTTGTTGATGCTTTTGTGTCCATTCTTTGGAAAAATGGTCTGTGTGTTTTATAAAGTTATTGATTTAATTGATCATTTTGTCTCTGAATGATTTGACATATATAGGTTATATGTTGAAACTACGGTACTTGTTTTTTACCTAAAAGTGAAGAACCCCACATTTTCCCTAACAGAAACTATCACAAATGAGAGCGTTTTCTATGCAGAACTAGTTAAGTAGATGACATTTCTGTTAATAATTTCATAACTTTATTTTAGGTTTCTGGAAGTTTACAAACAGAGCAAGTGGCTGGTAGAGGTAATAGCGTTTTTTCTGTTTTTACTTGTTGTTTGGTCTTTGAAGATAGTATTTTAGAAACTACTGAGTTTGCCAATACTAAGCTGGTGATGTGGACTTAAAGTTATTAGTTAGTTGTTTAATGTAGCAATTATATGTTTGCTTAACGGCAATCCTTTCTTTTTATAGCTGAATATATAATTCATAAATGTACATGTGGCTAAATGATTACCGTATATCCTCGGCCATAAGTCTACCTCAGCCATTTGTCGAAGTCCACTTTGACCTCCATTTCGGTAGATTTGTGTTTACTCTCGGCCATAAGTCTGTGTCCACTGATTTATTTTACATCACATAACTGCCAGACTCAATAAGTTTTTCCGTTCACAGTGTGTATTGTTTAGAGAAGAGAGATACACAGGGTTTCAAGTTTCCCGACAGTGACTGCATATTATACAATTTGACGAGTCCATGTTTCTAGATATACCTAAGCATGAAGTGGAGAGTAAATTGATTAACCAGTCTAGCAATTAAGTCACAACATAGGAGCAATATCACCAATGCTTCCTGGTTCTATACGGCCCAAGTGTTAATTAGCCTTCATTATTTTTATTTGATCCGTAATTTGTTTGCAAACATTGTGAACACGACTGCATTAAGGTACAGTCTACACATGAGGTGTTGAGACGTTTGTTGTCACATTATTGACATGAAATAGATAGCATCAATAGATATTCACGCCTTTTGCATTCAATAATTACTCTCCTAATTGATTTTGCCATGCAGCCATAAGTCAACCCCCTACTTTATGACCAAATTTTAAGTCTCAAAAGTCGACTTATGGCAGAGGATGTACGTTAAGTGAAATCTTAAAAAATCCATTGCATTTTTTTCGAGATAACATGCTGAATCCTTTTTGTTTTTAAGTAAAAAAACTTTCTTTAACTCAAACCGTACAATTCATTTTACATTTCATGTCAGTTCTACGCTCCATGGTGTGGTCATTGTAAGAAGTTGGAACCAATCTACAATAAAGTACACAGTACACTGAGGAATTCTGACGTTCATGTTGCTAAAATTGATGCAACCCGGTATTCCCAAGTTTCATCACAGTTTGAAGTCAGGGGGTTTCCAACTATCAAATTGTAAGTCATGATAAGCTATGATTTTTGTACCTGACACATCCCTGTTTTGTATAACTATGTTGTGATGCAAGTTTAACTGTTTGAATTGGAAAGACATAGAAATCAATAACTAAATGGTATTATAGTGTACAGATATATTTACATTTACAATATCTTCTTTCCGTATCTTACACATACTATATCCATTTTGTGATTATTGACATGAAAATGATGCACTTTCCAGTAAAGTCACAGGTGTAATTTAAGGAGATGATTAAACATATGTTAATACAAACCCTACTTTTATATTTATCTTAATCAGTCAATGTCAATCTTGCCTCACAAGGCGATCAAGTGACATTACATCCCAAATACTTGACATGATTATCTTATTTTGCAGCTTTAATGGAGAAAAAGTTTATAATTTCCGTGGAGACAGAACGTTAGAAGACATTCTTGAGTTTGTCAACAAAGCAAAAGGGTATACTTTCTTTTCTATCTACAGTCAAGATCACAATTAAACACTTCAATGATTGTTTAAGTTAAAGATGCAGTCTGGCTCACAAGTTTTTATTATACTCTTTAATGTGCTCTATCTATTATAGCAGAACTAGGTTTTCACTTAGAGGTGATTTCTTGATATATATGATATATTTTATATTAAAAGAAATGTATTAATTTTAAAGATGATTGTTAATACATGTACAAGTGTACCTTTAAAGCCCCTCAATATAGATAGATGAAAACAAGGTTTATACTGTTTTGGATATCAATCTATATTGCTCAGCTTTAAAACATATTTTTTATAAGGAATCTGACAATACACAGTGTATAGTTTATTATTCATCTTTTCTCAGAGAGTTTAGTTGAGAGGTATTTAAATGTACATGTAAATTTTGCTACAATGTATACTAAAGAAAACTCCCAACGCAACACTGTGAACAATGTGAAATATTTCATTTATTTTCAATCAATTCTTACCCAATTTGGTACATGGATAAAACAACATATCTGTAATAAAATGGTATCGAAACATAAAGTCAAGCTTCAAAACAATACCTAATAAAAAGCATTTAAGGCACCTTGGTAACAACATCAAATTTAAGAAATACTGGAATTGTCAGTAGCGGGTGTGAGTACCGTCCACATTAATCACAGCTACACAACATCTCCTCATGGAACAGGTGCAGCGACGTATGACACCCAACGGAATGTTTTGCCACTCTTGCAGCAACACAGCTTCAAGCTTCAGTAACGGTTGCAATGTCTAATGCCAACATATGGACAGTTGAATGATACATGTGGTTACCAGATAATACCCACCAATTCCATTTGTAGCATGGTTTTCGTCTAAAAGGCCCGTGCTCGTTCGTGGGTGGCAAAAAATCGAATCGATCAGTGCAGTCATATTTGAATTATTGTCGAAAGGTGTTATCAATACAAGATATTTTGATAAATATGAAAACAAAAATACGTGTTGGGTTGGGAGTTTGCTTCAGTATACTATAATCTCATGCTCATTTTTATCATGTTATTAAAGACCTGCTGTTAGATGGCTGTCCAGCATTGGGAAATTCAATGAAGCCAGAAGTCAGCACAGTAAAGGTGTATTTTTCATGTTTGTGGGTGACAATGATCCTTCAAATGATCTCTATGTAAGTTTTGTTTTTACTAGACCTTTTCAACTTATCTAAGGCTCAAGCTTGGCCAATGAATTAATAAGTGTTCTTATGGACAAATCAGTTATCAGGTTGTGCATGCATGCTTTTTAAACGAAGATATAGAAGGATTCTCTCTGTCTTGACATTTTGAAGAAGTTAGAAATGTTGATCTGCATTGTGTGTAGGGAACTACCCTGAGTTAATCAAACAACAAAACACCAAGTCAATTATACTCGTCTTTTATTCAGTACAACAAGTACTATGCAACGCATTCTTGAACGTAAGTGCAATGTAGATGCAATTAGCCATAACAAGACGCTAACCTGGACGTATACTACTACAGCAGATGAAGATGACAGACGTCAGTCGACATACGACAGACTCTAGATGCTTGACGTTAGACGGTTATCTAAAATAAACAACATACAATAATTACAAGCACATGTATTCCATTCACTCTTCTTAACAATCCTACCCTAATCTAGTCTTTCTCACATTCATACACAATACATAGTGTACATTATAAACAAGACTTTACTATAAACACTATTTGCCTTAACCAATATTTACGAACAAATTATTATTGACTGTATCAAACAATTAAGCCTATTTATAAGAAACAATTATAATGCATTTAAGCATAACTTCAACATAGCGTCAACAATTCGTATTTCTCTTCAAACAACAACAGTGATTATATGCTGGCTCTCTCTCTCTCTCTCTCTCTCTTAGCTAGTTCTCTGGAGAATGACTACCTACTACAGAGGAACTGTATATATCTTTCTTGACTAAGTGTAACAATATAAACAATTTAGATCTAAACATTATGAGTACGGTGCTTACTAAGCCTGCATCTTCAACATGTATATTTAAATTAGTTCAGGATAGCATATATATACAGAAAATTTGTTTCTCAAACTTCTTCCACAGTTTTCATGTCATCTCATGGATTTATATGCTTTGCCTTATCACTTTTATCACAAGTTGACATAAGGCTTATTCTTATCACAATCAGTGATAGCTCTAGTTTATGTTTCTTTGTTTTTCCTTTTGTTTGATATTTTTGTAAGCCTGTAATTAAGACAGAAACATGAACTTGTAGAATTTTATTGGCTGCAATGTCAGACAATATTTATTGTGTTTCTCTTCACACCATGTACTATTGTTTGACTGATTTTTTTCTTAAATGCTGTTTTAATTACAATTATCATGTTTAATTATGCATATTTTTAATTGTTCTACTGTATGCTTGTTTTTATATGATTTTGTTTTGTTTTATTGAGATAAGAATTATTTTGTTGAATCCAAAATTTCCAATGAATGTTCACCTGTCATGTAGACTGTGTCACTTATTCGTGCATACAAATGAGTAGATTCATGGAGCTAACTTCCACATCAACAAGTCCTTTAGTTTTTGTTTTCACTGTGTAAGGTAAGATAGTATGATATAGGGGCATATACATTTAAAAGCACTTAAGCCAATCGCTGCTTATCCTACTAGCAGTTACTACAGAGCCTGCTGCACTTTGATTTTATTAGCCAGTAAGAAGTTAACCATGTTGATAGATAAGTGCTAAAAATCTTCTTCTCTTATTTAATAGAACTTAGAACCTTTTTGTTTTCACCCCTGGATGTGTACTAGTAAAGTGCTGGCTATTCTTTTGATGGTGTTGGCAAACTGGTTGACTTGTAACTAGGAATATGTGCTAAGGAATTTAATAGCAGCAGCAAATATCTAAAGCGGTACAGATGGCTGAAATGCTTGTGCAGCAATATAAGATGCAATATAGCTAGCAAGGACACTAGTTTCAGATAAGACATATCTTTGGCACTGTAAGTTACCGAAGTTCTCTCTGATAGAACCGTTTGCCAAAGCAATTTGTGGTAGAGATTAAATTTGCGGCTCTTATTGTTGTCTCTGGTTTGAAAAGATAAACACAATTGGCTACAGATGTGATTTGACTCTTGTGTAAGTGCATACTTGATTAAAACAAGAATAATAGGCAGATTTAAGAAATGTTGAATAGTTATATTGTTACGTATTGGAATGACATTTTTAGTAAAATAGTTATTATAAACAAATAATAGAAATCCTTTTGGTAAGAATATGATTTGAAAATAATCCGTAGTTGCATATTGATAAAGGTTTTATAAGTAGGTAGGATTTTGTCAAGGCTAAAAGATTTACATGTTTTCACTTGGTAAAATCTGTCTTGGTTTTAAGCCAGTGTTCAGAATGCAGATTTAAGCAACATTTGATGTGCATATCTTGAAGTGCAGAAATGTTGGAGAATGATGAATGAAAAAAGGTGGGCACAAGATCAACAATTTAGTCTCAATGGATAGATTAAAATCACAACGGGGAATTCTGAATATGGCAAAAAATAATGCTTGCCATGCAGGATTACGCTTTGATGGCATTGGCCGGATATACAGAAATCTTTACAGAGAATTTTAAATAAGACTCATAAGCTTCAAATTCGCCCAAACCCAAGCCCCCTCGCCCAAACCCAAGCCCCCTCGCCCAAACCCAAGCCCCCTTTATACTACAAGTCATGAAACAACGTTTACTACATGTAATACTGTTCTTATTTTAATTGCTATTTTATTGAATCCCAAACTGCAATTTTAATCCTGAATTTATCAATTGAAAACATTGGAATATGAGTATCAAGCTATTTGAAATTGATCAGAGTCTTACTTGAAAGTCGTATTGTTGAATTGAATTGAATTTGTTGTTCAGCTGTCCAACAAAATCAACGAAATAAAGTGCTCAACAAACATGTATACTTAAACAGTAGTCAATACATAAAAATGTATTTGAATGATATGATTTATGTTAACAAGTTCATTCCTATTTTTCCAGAGTAAATATTCTCACATAGCAGACGACCAGGTGTCCATAGCTTATTTCTACGCAGGAAGCAAGAAAATAGTACCGGAAGTAAGTTTAGTACAATAACACTTCTTATTGAGATCATCCATGAATAAATACCACTCCACTGGTTAGACTCAGTTTCTTGTTCAATGAGACAATAGCAGCCTTTGATGGGTTTCAAACTTATGGCTGTCTGGCTGGCGCAGTGTTAACGCACTCGCCTCTCACCGCTACGACCCAGGTTCAATACCCGGCGTCGGCATGTGAGATGGTCATTTGGTCACCAAGTCAGACAGGTGGGTTTCCTCCGAGTACTCCAGTTTCCTTCCACACAAAGAACATCCGAACACAAACATCGGTGCCAACAAGCATGATTAATATAAGTTGTATAACTTGTTGTAATATAAAGAAAGTTTTAAACTTATGGCTGTAGTACTTTTTTTATAGAATCCTGACTGCAATCTCTTTTTAAGACAATCTTCGTGTTCTCATAACCTAAACATACGACCATCTCAGTTTACAGGCAATTCTTTTACATGGCTCAAATATTCTCAAAATCTCCACTCGTCCTACATATCATAGGGTATGGTAAAAACGATAAAACTACATTATAGATTTTAGAGTTTCCACTCGTCCTGCATACAAAACCCCTTGTCAGGTTAATAGGACAAGTGGAAATTTCCTTACCTGTTGTATTTTTTTGCTTACAAAAGTCAGCTGTTTGGGTTTTGGTGAAGATCAAAGGAATTTGTATTTAAATTTTATGTGAAATTGTCATGTATGCGATGAATGAAATGAAACAAATTTCAGCTTTATTATATTGTCAGACCACTTTAGATTTGTATACCCTGTTTTTCCATTAGTTTTGCAGTATGCTATTTTCACAACAAAACGAACATGCAATCAGTATTTTCCAAGAGAACACTTGTAACTTTTTATGTTCTTTGCAGATTGCTATAAACAAAGAAGATGATAAGAAACTAGGTCTTAAATCTAGAAATTTGAATGATTCATTGTGCCTTGGTGATCTTTATTTACCTGTTATGCTATTCTTGCACATGCGATGTACTAGGGTATTTAATCTTTAATGTCAAGGTGTATTTACTCTTTAATGGCGAGGTGTATGTAATCTTTAATGTCGAGGTGTATGTAATCTTTAATGTTGAGGTGTATGTAATCTTTAATGTTGAGGTGTATTTAATATTTAATGTCGAGGTGTATTTAATCTTTACTGTCGAGGTGTATTTAATCTTTACTGTGGAGGTGTATTTAATCTTTAATGTCGAGGTGTATTTAATCTTTATTGTCGAGGTGTATTTAATCTTTAATGTCAAGGTGTATTATGATTTTATTTCTGGTGCATGGTAGGATGTGTACTTCAGATTGACAATAACAAGAAGTGCAGCTATTGTTCTTGGTGAAAATATGAAAATAAGCTGTTTTATATGATGATCAATAAAGCAGCAGTTAAGAGCTTTTTGCTTTCAAGCCTTTGTTCTCTGTCATCTAAACTGGAGCTTGACCTAGTTTCAGACTAAAGTATTCAGACCACATGTTCTTTTGTCAAGTGCTTTTGCATGAAAGGTATCCCTGGTAATCCCTCTATCATAATGAGTGCTGAATGTACAGTTTAACAATGCATGTTCTTATCACAATTTTGAAAATATTAGCATTTCATCTTCATAGCACTTGAGTTTTCAGTTTATTATGCTGCTTCACAAGAAACGCATGAATGAAGCTACTGATAAACAGCTGTCTGTCTACGAAACAAACAATTCGAACATTTTATCACAAAGTATACGATCAGTTGTGAATTTGAAGAGCAGGGTCCTAAACTATGGGTAGTTGTACAGCTTTAGTGTTTTCCAATTATTCACCCAGACGCATGTTAGTGACAATGTTACGAGCCAGGCAAAGAAAGTTATAGGCAGTGTTTTGCACCTCAATATAACTGTGTATGGTGTTTGAAGTATTGGGGGGGAAGGGGGGGGGGGGGAATCGGAAAATAAAGTCAATTCTTCATAGCATTCTAAGAAGAATATTCCTAGAAATTTGTATTTAGCGTGCAAAGATTAGACTCCTCGAACTTTCATTGCCACAGCCAACTGTCATTAGGAAGCCTTAATTGTTCAGACTCATGGATAATGATTAGTTTTTCTGTGTATTTTTGTCTCTCATTTGTAGTGCTTCTTTTAATAGTTATTGTTCATTTATTTTATAACAGAAACCAAGTACGTTATTTTTAATGTCACATGTGTATTTTATTTCTAGACATTCATTTGAAATGATCAATTCTATTGATGTTTTGATGAAATGATTTGTCAGTTCATTTAATCCATGTCTTTTCACTGTTCTTCTTTTATTCTTCAGAGTATAGCCCTACAGTCGTCTCCTACCATTATTGTATTTAAAGATGGAAAAGTATACGAATATGAAGGTTTGTGTAGCTCTTCTCTGTTCCTTCTTACTCTTTCTACGACAGAACTATGAGTGTCTGAAAAAAATGTAGTTTTAAAGATGAGACTATAATTTTTGTCGAATTGGATGACAATAGTAAAAAGTATGCGCATATAGGCTTACACTCAAATCCATTACCTAAACGAACCAGTACTTAGACATACGAAACTGAGTATAAAGAAGCTGAAAACTGATGCCTGGGTTTGATTTAACTTATAACAACTTGCACTGTGAAGTCTATATTTTCGTTGACAAATAGGGCTTTGCATTGAAAGATAAAGTAACTAGTTTCATTATGAAAACCATTCAATGAAAAGATCAGTTAGCTTGTAAGACCACCAATGTACGATCCAAAACAGTCAATTCAGTCTAACAGTTACATACCCTTTCACTATTAAGACGATTTTCTGTTTGACCCGAGGGTGGTCTTTTTAGTGTAAATTCTTTGTAATTATTGATTTTATTATGGTCCCCAAAGGGGGGAAGCATATAGTAGCCGCTTTGACCGTCTGTCCGGTACCTTGTCCGGCAAATAACTTTAAAACTACTGTTGGCATTTAAACTTGGTATATAGATAGATGACAATGAGAGGAAGTGCAGTACACAAGAACCATAATCCTAACCTGTCTATTTACAGAGTTATCTCCCCTTAACCATTTATTTTTTCATAATGGATGCCTGTCCGGGCCGTATCTTGGAAAGTACAAAAGGGATTGAAATGAAACTTGGATTATAGATAGATGGCAGTGAGAGGAAGTGCAGTGCATAATATTTATAACCCTAAACTGTATACATTGTATTACTGAGTTATCTCCCATTAACCATTTTTTGACATAATGGTTGCTTACCCTGGCCATATCTTGGAAAGTACTAAATGGATTGAAATTAAACATGGTACATACATAGATGTTTATGAAAGGAAGTACAGAAGACAAGAACCATAATCCTATCTTACATTTTACTTATCTCTCCTTATTCTTTTCATAAAGGTTGTTTTCTTTGTCAAACTTGGTGTACAAGTGATGTTGGATTAGAAGTTCTGCCTTTTATAGACAATAGGCATTTGGGGAGCATTCTTTGCTTCCAGCGATTTTCTTGTTTCAAGGTGATGTTGTTATTGCAAGTGTCTTTAATTTTCTTATTTTAGCTCCCCGCGGGATTGCGACATCTAGTTCCGTCCAGAGTTGGATTAACGGTGAGCGGTACCAAGCTTACCCTTTAGTAACAGGTGGTAATATTAACGAAATGGCGGACACCGGAAAGTTCCTAGTCATCTTTGTGATCGATGAAAACGACGCAGAAAACAAAGAAGCAAATCAAAAGTAAGTTTTAGCTTTCTGTTCAGTGAGATGTTTTGAAGGGGGTACCCTGAAGAGTTTTGTTAACAAATTGAATGTTTTATTTGCATCAGACGACAAACTAGGATGAAGCCATGGTGCAATACCATTGGGTAATGAATTTACTGTATTGTCTTAATACAATAGAAAATAATTAGCTATAGATAAAAATTCTTATTTTACTTTTCCTTGTAATTGTGTACAGTGTTAGTGCTGAACTTATTGGACACGTGTGTAATTTTGAAACATGTTAAAAAAAGACCTACTAGCATAGACATTGGTATCTTTAGCTATTTTAATGGAGATATTTGGGACTAATTGATTCATGCAAAAAAGCCATGCATTTTTAGTAGTTTTGAAGAATTTGAATGCATGTAATTGTTAATGATATACTGCCAACTCAACAGCTATAGAATTGCATGTGTATTGGTCATTTGTTTATTTATGTGAACACTTATGATAAAGAATAGATCACAAAATTCATGCTGTTTGAAGTGAGTTTCATATTTCGTTTTAAACTGTTATGTGAAATTTTAAGCTGAAATTGATTGAAAGGTTCTAGGTTTTTGTTTGTTAGCTGTTAAGGTGCCATTTATTGAGAAACAACTGAATGTGCTTGAAAAAACATTTTTGCCGCTCGTAAAACAACCCTCAGAACAAGAATCAATACCGGATACAGCTGTTTCTGTGAATGTTTTTTGTCATTTATTGCACTGTGTCATTGTGTGGAAATTCTGTAAACAAGTTATTATTTGCCATCTTTTTTCCCCCAACAGGTTTAATATTTAAATCAAGTAATGTGCTAACAATTAATGACACGTTATATCAAGTATTGACTTACAACAACACACAATAAAAAAAATGCCATTTGGGAGTAAGCTATATTTTGTCAATGTCATGAAATATTGCACGATCATTTTCCAATTTGCAGTAAAAGGTCCAGTCATCTTGTAAACTAGACTTTTTTTTGAGATCAGATCAGTTTTTTGTGCTTTGTTTATTTATGTTCTGCTCTGAGTTATCAATATATGTAAACTTAGTTACCACGGTTACTGAACAATATAAACTTTAAACAAAGTCACTTCTCTTTTTGCACCATAAACCCATAGCTGTTTGAAATGCCGGAACTAATCACTAAGCTAAGACCTACAATTGTGCAAGTTTAATGTGATTCGTGGTAGAAGAGCTGTTTGACACAATTTTTATGAAATGTTGTGTCTCATAACCCTCTCATGTTTTTCAAGTAGTCTGAATAAAACTTGGTACACATGATACCTAGCAAGTTTATATGGTGCACGATATATATTGTTTAAGGCCCGAGCCAAGGGTTCCAGAGTTGTGCCCTGTTTTTGAAAGTTTTATTTATCCATAATTTATATTCTTATTTCCTGTGACAAAGTGAGGATTGGGGGTATACTTATTACAATCAGTGTGGCTCTACTTTGAAACAAGTCTAGGAAGTGTTTTTAAGCAAGCCTTTGGCGAGTTTTTTAAAACTTTTCTGGTATGTGTTTTTTGGGGGGATTTTATTTTTTATAAACATGACAAGAAATGTAAAATTCAATGTATCATATGACTTTAGACTGTGCATGACCTCGCAGTTGGGCTTACTGTCCACGCATAGTGTGTCTCGGGATATAATCAATGAGTGTAATACAATTATACTTGTTATGCTTTTAATATTCATTGGAAAAAAAGTTAGCCGTGTAATAACAACCATAGTTCATGTTTTCCACAACAGTTTCCAGAGTTATTCATTCTTGAAATAAATAAAATCACAAAACATGCTGATCTGAAAAAACTGGATGAAAATTTGCAAGCTTCTGCAGAAATGTTCAAGTAGCTGATGGAGTTGATAGCAGTTGTAGAACATCACAGGAACTGGCTTGAAAACGTGAGTGGCCATGAATTTAGAGAGATATAAAAATATAGGTTTGATTTTTTAGAAGTTGTATGTTTGATTATTTTTTTTTATGGCCAATTTCACTTTTGAGTTGTCTGGAAGTGTATTATCTGTGTTAAATGATGTGTTCTTTGATGATGCTGTCTTGAATGAAGAGAATTAAGGAAGGACAAAAAAGGACTGAATGAAACTTTACCCTTACAGCCCTTGAACTTACAGTTGCATATGGTTACCTAAGCCACGAATATTCTCAAAATCTCTACTCGTCCTACACATTATAGAGTGTGTTAAAAACAAGATTTTGATAATTCCCACTTGTCCTGCATCATAAACCTCTTGTTAGGGTGACAGTGGAATTCTTTTACCCTAGTATCATTTTATAACACATGTGTTTCACTATTTTTCACATGCAAGCTTTTTTGGTTCAATTATTTCTAGATTAAATCATTACAAAAAATGGAAAAACATGTGCACCACTTTTATATGACCTTTAAATGATGTTACATTTACCAGCACTTGGCATTGAAGGTATTATGCAAATTACCAGTCGATAAATATGTTTCCTAACCACAGTGAGTTAGTAGCATTAATCAGCTCAAATGATAATGGTTATCTCTCAGACTAACCACATTGGATTTAAGATTGTTTTTTTTTACTCTACCTCAATGATTTGTCTGCATATTTTGGCGTACGTTTTCATGAGTTTTTGAAAATCTGTGGTTAGGGAAAGTACAACGTGATTAAGAAAGGTTCGAGAAAGTGAGTGATTTATTTGATGGTGCAATTAAGATGCAGTGCACATGCCTAAGGATTCCAATCAATGCCAACGGAATTATCAATTGATGGATGAATGTTAAAGAGTATTATCTGCTTTTTTATTCAATAGCACATAGAATCCTTTTGCTGTCACCCATTAACTGATATAGCCTTGATTTTTTTTATTGAATTGAGTATAGTAGACAGGCTATAGTTGGAAAGTTTTGAAAATTACACTGGTTAACCATTACACTGGTTAACAATTACACTGGTTAACAATTACACAGGTTAACAATTACACTGGTTAACCATTACACTGGTTAACCATTACACTGGTTTATCATTACACTGGTTAACAATTACACTGGTTAACCATTACACTGGTTAACAATTACACTGGTTAACAATTACACTGGTTAACAATTACACTGGTTAATCATTACACTGGTTAATCATTACACTGGTTAACAATTATACTGGTTAATCATCACACTGGTTAACAATTACACTGGTGGTTTACCATTACACTGGTTAACAATTACGCTGGTTAACAATTACACAGGTTAACAATTACACTGGTTAACCATTACACTGGTTAACCATTACACTGGTTAACCATTACACTGGTTAACCATTACACTGGTTAACAATTACACTGGTTAACAATTACACTGGTTAACAATTACACTGGTTAATCATTACACTGGTTAACAATTACACTGGTTAATCATCACACTGGTTAACAATTACACTGGTGGTTAACCATTACACTGGTTAACAATTACGCTGGTTAACAATTACACTGGTTAACCATCACACTGGTTAACAATTGCACTGGTGGTTAACCATTACACTGGTTAACAATTACACTGGTTAACCATCACACTGGTTAACAATTACACTGGTGGTAAACCATTACACTGGTTAACCATTACACTGGTTAACAATTACACTGTTTAACAATTACACTGGTTAATAATTACACTGGTTAACAATTACACTGGTTAACCATTACACTGGTTAACAATTACACTGTTTAACCATCATACTGATTAACCATTACACTGGTTAACAATATCACTGGTTAATAATTACACTGGTTAACAATTACACTGGTTAACAATTACACTGGTTAACCATTACACTCATTAACAATTACACTGGTTAACAATTACACTGGTTTACCATTACAGGGCTTTTTTGAACACAAATGGAAGAGATATTTTCTCTCATTGTAAAAAACTTCATGTTAGCACAAAACTAGCTATGAAGGGCAAAAGCTGCACTGCACTTGTTAATCGCTAAAGAAAGAGTTGAACAATCAAAGAGTGTATTTCTGGGAGATGAACAATCAAAGAGTGTATTTCTGGGAGTTGAACAATCAAAGAGTGTATTTCTGGGAGTTGAACAATCAAAGAGTGTATTTCTGATATGTTTATTTAGTATTCTAATACGGTCTCAGGATTTCGTCATCTGCACAAAGAAGGGAACGAGCAGTATTTTATTTAAACAATGAAATATATGGCTTTTACCACAGACTTGAGTCCGTGCTCTATGTCCATGCTTATTACTTTTACAGTCTGTGTAACCAAACGTCATCTAGTCAATTTAAGCTTTCTAAAAAACTAGTTCAGCACATTATAGAGGCTCAACCAGTCTTGCCATGTTAGAAACGAAATATTACATCTGTACCTTTGTTTACTGCAGAATAAAATATATGTACTTGTCCGGGTGGTGTAACTAGCTGGCGCCCTCGTGATTTAATTCATGCGTACCTTAAGTCGAACTTATATTTTATTCTGCGATAAAACACGATTACAGATGTTTTATTTCTTAAACAAAGCATGTGATAAGCCTTGACTTGAGAGTAGAATAACTCTTTTTACTGACAATTAATAATAAGTATTGAGGGTTGTATATGATTGGGCACAAACATTCTTAAAATATCTACTAGTCTTGCCCTGTTTATCACATGCTATGGTAAGAAACAAGAAAAATACATCACAGATTTCGAGTATACCACTTGTCCTGCATTGATAATCAGTTGTCATGGTGTTAGGACTAAGTGTAAGTGGAATTCATGTTCTTTTGCATTTAGAAGCAGATA
>ENA-OREC01000470-OREC01000470.1-marine-metagenome-genome-assembly--contig:-NODE-470-length-15760-cov-11.396034_pt1 | contig 15760 bp, 8 predicted proteins | sample MGYA00248626_ERZ508543 | MGnify/ENA primary metagenome ERZ508543 (study PRJEB26211, sample SAMN05518279) | marine metagenome | isolation source: Puget Sound, Washington, USA | host: Bankia setacea... | reverse complement strand
TTCATTCAAAAGGTTAAAGTCCTGTCTAAATGTATTGATAATTATGCTGTTAGTGATAATATGTATTTAAAGCATTTATTTAGCATGCAACAGAAGCAATGTTAAAATGTTCACAGTCAAAACATTTTTCTTGATGGCTGTTTGTAGAAACAATTAAAAAAATAACAATTAAGGCAGTCCAAAGAACTGCTTCCCCGCCAAAGCCTCAGCTCATATTAAATTAAGTTATAGCGTGGACACGAGCATGTGTAATCTAACCTTTAAATGTTGTGCATAGTCTCAATAAGAACAAACATCTTTACCAAGTTATATGGTAATCCATCAATGCATAAGGAAGTTATAGCATGGAATGTTACGGAAAGACAGACAGACAGACAGAAGTGCATTTCTATAATCCCCTCCCACTTAACACAGACTGCAAACTTCTCATTGACACTTTCATTTCAAGAAAACAAGATAATCTTAGCAAAAGCGTTCCCATACTTCAGCTTTCCTCTAGTCTATTGTCTTCTCCAGCTGATGACCAATGCATATATATTTGCCAACAAAATTGATGTTGTAAAAGGCAACATAACTAAGCTTTGTAGCAAACTGTTTTGTAATAATATTTTCAAACTACAACAAATTGGAACACTTGTCTTGGATCATATTTAAGAGATTTCTTAGCAATTTTAGCTGCAGTAGTTCATACAAAACATCCACCCCTAAGACAACTTGATAATTGAACAACAATATATTAACATATAATTCTTGGTTCATTGGTTCTAAACTTCTCTCAATTCACAAACTGATAGTTTTCTATATATATGAGTGAAAACAGGTCTGCCAAGTACACAACAAAGAGTACTGGGGTATTTACATTTGTGTTTACTATCAAGCCTAACATATTTAATGTGAAGAAGCATTTGGTACATAGACATCACACCTTCTTCTCAATGGTGAGCGTACTTTTTCTATTTTTATCACAAATGCTGACCGTACAGTTTTCCCATATACATCCTCCACTAAAAGTTCAACTATTTCCCTAGGCGGGGTCTTAAATCTACAGATTCTCATTTGTGAGTTAATTTCTTGTTTCATGATCATTCTGTCAACGTAAACTATGTATTGAAATTGTGGAACACTGCCTGATGGAATTTCCCACGTGATCTCCTCATCTGTGACTGACGTTATATAGCAGCAGATAGCATTCACATCAGGCTTGGATGGCATGGTACTCTCGAAGGACGTACCATTCTCCACATCACCAACTGCAAATGTTTCTCCACCACTCTGTAGGAAGAAAGTATCGTCCAGTACACCACTGTTTATATTGTCTTCATAAGTCTTACTAGCAAGCTCTTTAACTATACTGAACGTGGCTCCATTAAACGGCACCCAATTCCCTGTTAATCCACGCTTGTAGCCATTTTTAAAGTGAACGCGTCGCAGATTTTCCCCAGAGCCTTCCCAGTCCTCCAGAAAACTACAGGTCAAAGTTTCATAGTAGATATCGGTCATGGGATAGTCTATGGTCACTACATGCGTCCATTCTAAGGTCATTTGATGTTTTATCCAGAATCCAAAGTACGTGTGGTCATCATTGTCCCATCGTCGGGTGACCAGTGTATACCAGAGATCAGGCTCCCAGCCAATGGTAAAATTCCAAGTCTTCAACCCCTCACCTTCACCACCGAAAGGCTCACATATAGTTCCTGGACTCTGTAACAGGTAGAATAAGAAACTAGAATAATTTTATAGACAATATATTAAAGACCCTTTACTCCTCAAAAATACTTGAATCTATGATACTAAGAAAAGTACTGTACCAGATAGACAATGCATTTTTTTTTGTCAGCAGTTGAAATTAAATAAGCAGTGAGGTATTCGAATACAAAGTGAATGCTTCTATTTACATGAAAACAACTAGATGCTCTTAGCCAATAAAATTAAGTGTTTAAACCAAAATTACAATACAGATACCACATAAATTATGTTTCATCCAGTAAAATACCAAGAATAGCGACCCTCTAACACTCACAACTTGAAGGAGCAATGTAGGCAACGTTCACCTTGTTTTGGGGATATTTGGTGTATATTATTACAATTTGTCTACCGAAAATATAGATTTTGTTGAAATAATCACACAATTGCTTTATCAAAAATAGAATCAATCGATCAGTCTCCAATTATCTACAAGAGTACAGCGTAGACACAGTAATGTTTACATATATAATCAAACAGTATTTTTGAGGGTCAGTGATACACCTATAGTTTTGAATATTCTGACTGGCTTCACAAGGCACTTGTTAAAGTCAATAAAAGACTGTTTTTTTGTGTTTTTTTGTTGTTGTTGTTTTTCCTTGAAACTGTGTTAGATACCTTTACCTTATTCCATTATTATAACAAATTACCAAAATAATCAACTAAATGCTCATATTTGTTAATACAAATATGTGTATCTACATGTAGTTAGTTTATACAAAATTGACTAATATTGAAAGGTGTAGTTAAGAGGAATCAATGTCATAAAGCTATATGAGTGCATATTTACCGCAAAAATTGGTTTGATTTTCTCATCAGTACCGGTTGGGTTCCACAGGGAGAAGATAAAGTTGCGACCATTGGGATGATCCTGTATACCACAGTAGCCTCCTCCGTTCATCCCACCATTCCATTGTAGACAGCAGTAGTAGGTGTGCTTGGTGAGTCCATGGGACGGCACATAGATGTCCTGGGTTAGAATATCGCCCACCTCTTTGTCATTGTACCATAAAGCCAGGGATGGGGCTCGAACTCCGGGTTCACCATCTTCCTCCATGTATGAACTATCCTCGTCAAGCTCTAATATCTCAGAGTTTAGGTCTGTTATAGTACTAAAACAAACAAATCTCACATTTATTTCACAATCATCAGATACACTGAAACATGTAAACTATACCAACACAAAAAAGGTTGAAATTGAAGTCAATTATTTTAAGTATGACTTGTATCTTTAAATTAGAAACACTATTCCACTAATGTCTTTAATTTTTTAATAATGAAAACAAGTGCTCTTCACAATCAGTTATAGATAATGAAAAGTCTATCTGTATGTCTGTTTACTGCTTGTAGATTAAGGTCACAAATTGAAGCTTTAAGATAATTATCGGCTAAGTGAGAATCTCATGGTGTAATAAACTTATCTATACTCAGCAAAAGCAGTTGGTAACACATGTTATTCACTATATACACTATCAAAGATTCCTAACTGGGCACTTGAATAACTGAACACAATTAAATTTTATCTGAATTCAATTACATTAGTTTAATGATGTACATAGTAGCCTGCAGGTACATTCAAGTACATGTGTAAGTTGTTTATATTGTAGGTGAAAATAAACTTTAAACATTCTCTGGTTTAAAAACATGGTTTGTATTGTCCACATTATCAACATGACTACCGGCACTATGTAAAAGCATGAAATGTTTGGGAAAAGAAATCAAAGCACAGCAGGCTCTATAGTATTTACAGCTTCAATAGGATAAAGCAGCTGCTGGCTGAAGTGATTTTGCTTCAAGCTTCTTTATTATCTGTATTGTCCTAACAGCTAGGCTCTGCTGTACTATACAGTGGATACAAAAATATAGAAAAATACGTACTATTTCAAGTTTAAAATGAAGAAATACTAGCAGATTCTAGTTGATTTAAACTAGAAAGATAATTCAAATCAACTACCAAACCATACAAAAAATAACAATATGTTTCTCTCTTGGAAGTCAATTTCCAGCTTATATGCAAAACTACATCATACTCTGCTAAGTACTCTGACATCCCTGTAGCGGCACTTCCCAGTCGTGCACGAGACCCACGAGCTGACATGAGCCTGGATCCATAGCTGCTCACTCCGCGAGAGGCCCCTGTGTACTGGGTCTCATAGTCGAAGGGTTCAGGCTCGTCCCAATGGACCCTGTGTTCTGGCATGGGCGTCTCGGCTTCATCCCCGCTCCATTCTGACTCTGTATCCATAGAATCCGGGGATGTTAAACGGTGAGATGGATATTCATGGCTAGGTGAACAACCCATTGACTATAGATACCGGTACTGTATGAAAACTTTCACCAACAATCTCAATATTAATTAATCCATAGTGAGCTTTCTTAGAGAATCTTGCTGTTTTATTTCATCCCTATTACCACCACTGCCACAGTTATTCAATTTCCATAGCAATATTCCCCAAAAGGCTATACTCAACACACAACACGAGTCATTGACAACTAGGTCTCTTAATCTATAACAATTAAGCTGAGTTTAAATATTATTGAACAGTGGTATTTAACTTGTGTATACCTATCTACTAACGTTTTGTTGATTAATTATCTTCAACATCAGCTAGTGGTTCATTGTATAAAGGATTTAAACGAAGGATTAACACTTAGATAAGCTGATTGACTAAAACAATAGGTGACAATTTACCTCTAAAATGTTTAATAGGTTATATACCTTACACTAGGTATTGTAACTAAATGATTCTTAAACACAAGTTGATAAGTATGTATGCACATAACTTCATTACCGGTATATATCATTTATTCATGCATGTTAAAACAATTTGAAAATAAACATGTTTGATGCTGTGTTCATGTTTACTTTTTACAATATTTATATTTCTTTTAGGTGTTTAAATATGATTTTAATGCTTAAACCGAACAGTCATCAATCAACCAATAAATTAAACCAAAATTTGGAAACAAAATATTCTTTACAATTTTGATTGGTACAATCTTTATTCTGTTCATGTTTTTTTGTTTTTTTAATACACCTTAACATCATATTAGTCTATATCATAAGAGATTGTAATGCACATGTAATATCGATACATGTAATGATGTATAGCAATTTCTTAATAGTTAATACCAATTTATATAAGTTTGATTGTGAAACACCTTCACATTGTGCTTATGTAAAACACCTCCACATGTGACTGTTCTTGGAACCAACCAGTAGTACTGTATGTGTTAAGTAATGAGACAACAGGAACCTTTTATGGGGTTTGAAGTCATGCTGACTGACCGATAACAAGTAATTTAAGGCAATATACTCTCTTAGTCACGCTGTCCAATATTTTGTTAATTTTTCTCGCATCCGAAAAACTAACAAAAATGGAAGGTAAAATTCTCTTTGAGGATTATATCTAATTAAAGATTTTATTTCTAAACTGTTTTGTTGTAATTTGGATTTTGCCCAGTGCTCATTGTGTACTGATTAATGGGTGTAGTGGATATAGCCACTAGTGTAGGGTAGAGGTTTAGTGATAAGCGGAAGTAAGGTGTGTGGAGGAGCTGACGCCATCTTGACAGGCAGGACATTTTGGCTCTTCGAATTTCCCTGGATTTTTTATCATTCAGATTGATTTCTTTTGGATTAGTCTCCCTTTTAAGTAAACACAACCTCATTTCTTTTGATATTTAGGCCAAATTTAGATTGGCAACTGGGATTTTTTCTAAATCTTAGTCTGCTTGCCATTTTTGTGTTGATTGAAATATACATTACATTCATTGAGTCTTCTGTATAGGGCTATTTACTACAATGCAGCCAGCCAATTTCCTCTCGGGGGAGGAATTGACGTGTACTTGAAGACTTCAATTAACGCAGAACGAGATGATGAGCAGCCGTCCGCTCCACACCCTGCCCTGTCCAGCCACAGTGTTGAACTTGGGCAGTCACCAGAGAAAATGAAATTGAGTAGGAATGCAAGTTACGAGGGACACAGGTCTCCGCATCCTATGTATTCCAGACCAGCGTTTGTGATGAAGTTAATTGGTCTGGATTGCACATGTCATCCCTTCCTTTAGTTTCACAAACAGTCAAGCTACCAATCAAACAACATGATTGCAGAACTAAAAGGAGCTAGAGGGGCAGCTATCCAGAGTGACCGAGCAGCTGTCCCAGTACATGTGGAGGATGCAGGTATTGGTTTAGGACTGAAAAGTCAATTATGCTTCATTTTGTTGACCATCATTTGTGTTCAGAGACCACATAGTGAACAATCAAGGTCCAATCAGAAGTGAAACGGATGACTTGAGTTCACATAGTGAGCTGCACGATGGGTCGGAGAGATACAAACCGGAATTGTGTCAAGGCTGACAGCCAATGGTGCCTCTGCCATGAACCAGCATTGGTGGATGACTTTAGCTCAATGAGTGAAATGCAGGATGCTTAAGAGAGAGCCAATACCATAAGTTCAACCTAGTCGATGGCAACAATGGCAAGACGGCCAAACTGGAAAGTCATACTCAGTGGTGTGAGGAGATCAGCCAACTGTTTCCAAGGTGAAAGAATGAGAGGTATTTACCGAGGTCCACCAGGGTCATAGGGGAACTAGCTCTGTAGTCAGAAGTGACTACCCACTTCTACTTTGAAAGGAGCCAGTGATAGCATGGACTGTGGCTGCTAGACGTAGCATGGGCCGTGGCATGTAAGACAGATGATGCGTAGGTTGTGGGTCCCACTCTGCCTGGCTGCTTGAGAAGAACAAGGATGGTATTGTAGAAGCAGACTCTGATTTAACTTATTATGTTAGTCTGGTTGAGGAACCCTTCTTACCACTGACAGAAAAGGTTACAGCTAACCAGGAACATGTCTAGGCTGCTGTACAAGAGCCATTGAGCTCTGAGAACTCATTTCCTCTTTCTGGGTCGAGGAGGGGGAAGGAAGAACCACACCCAAGAATGAGTCTAAAAGCAGAGTACTGTTTCATCCCAGGAATGAAGGAAGAAAGATGGATATATAGGCCTTGTTCACTGGTTTGGCTATAAATTAAATAATTTCACAGCAGTTTGTGTTTCCGGACTCACTTGCTTGGTACACGAAAATCACACCTGAAGTCTCCTCCTTTTGAAACAAAGACGGGGGGAGTGTAGTGGATATAGCCACTAGTGTAGGGTAGAGGTTAAGTGACAACCGGAAGCAAGGTGTGTGGAGGAGCGGACGCCATCCTGACAGGCAGGACAATCAGGGGCACAAATACTATCAAGTTAACAAAGTAAAGTATAGGTACAGTATTCATGTAAGTTAAACATAGATACACATTATGGGTAGATGCATTGGAAACCCTTATCAACATTTGTTTCTTACTAACCTATCAAGTTCCTTTGATAGTCGCAGATTTGATAGATAAACATCTTCTCTTCAACAATATACCTCACTTTTTCTACTTTCACTTTCCTTGAACATTCGTAGATGATCTGTGCAGTTAGACGCTTGCAAATCGGGCTCTGACAAGGGAGGTAATACATAGAGAATGTGGACCTTCTTTCACCTTAATAACGATATGTATACACATTTTATATTACTTTGAAAGCAATCGATATTATGAGTACCTATTGCAACGTTCTGGCCAACACATTTGTGATATGTAGGGCCTACCTATTTTATACGAGGCCCACACTGGCATACACAGATCTATATTTGTTTATGTAGACCGACTATCTAGAGCAAGGCCGGTTAGAACAAGATACCTCGCTTATTTCAGCTTATACGCTTATAACGTTATAGACCCTTTTATTTACATGTATATTCATATTTATATTAAACATTAAACTGTATTTGTTCTTGACCAAGTTACTGACAGATGTTTGCGTTAGAGAGCAATAATCTCAACCGCTTCAACAAAACATTGAGGTAAACCACAAACCCTGAACCCTTTCTTTGTTTCCCAGCGCGTTAAACTCGAGCAATATGTTCTAACCTTGGATGGTGCAGCTGGTCTAACCCCGCCTGTATACATATGCTTAGCTGCATGCATTATTGAGTCTGCATTTTGTTGTAGCAGAGAAGTTAATAACAATAACGTAACTTGATAACTTGTTTTTTAATTAAAGGTACTGCATCTGATATTGCACCATCAACAAACTCACTTATAACATTACGAAGTGAAGTTATTTCGTAGTCACTACACACGGAGAATGAAGAGAAGAACTACACGTCTAACGCATTTGTTAAATAACTATATATTTGAATTTAGATCAATATACTTATATAAAATTCTATAAAAGATTAATCCGTACCTGAACACAAGCAGTACAATATATTGCAAACGGAAACATAACTTTTTAGACCATGTTTAATAAGTCTATTATATTGCAACGTGAACTGATTATTAGATTGGATAGTTCTGTTCCTACTTAGAACATGAACATTTGTAGTATTTCTAATCTGCCATATACTTGCTTTGTACAGCCGAGAGGTGAATACCCTTATGTAAAACATCACCCGAACGCTTGTAATACTCATTTTGATCAGTAATGCCATTTGCAACTATACTATCAGTAACCTACTCGAGCACTATAGTTTGTTATTTGTTTTGAGACGGCCCCTGAAATTCTATTAAGAACTCAATCTCCATTTGAAACAAAGCAGAACGGACACGTGTGGAAGTTCGTCTCGCGTTTTACTGACCCATATTTGATTAAAAAACGACGCTGTCCCCGAATGTTAACACAGAAGCTTTGTAAAAAGGCTACATGCAGTACTGTTTTAGGCAGATATTGTGACACATCGGCGTAGAAGATTACTGAAAGAACCAAGCTGCATTATATAATAAAACAAACAACCCAATCGTTATTTTGATGTATATTTATGTTCATGTCCCCGTTGCATGCCACCAAGGAATTTAACTGACTTTGTTCTCATTTTGTAGCAAAACATGTACACTGGGATACCTTTGTGCACTGTAAGGCCAACACTTAAACAGATACAAATATTGTTTATCAGCACATGTCTTACTCTCAAGACGTTATCAAATACTTATACTTGTACACGCTAAGTTTGCGCTTTTTCGTCTCCAGAACGTGTGCATGTAACTATAGATCATACGTTTGTGGGAATCGAGCACATAGTTTAACCTTTACAACGTACCCGTCCAACAGGACTACGTACTATGTCACACTTTTTACAAATGACGCTTAAACTGATGTTTTTTCTGTTTCCTTTGTCTGAAAACATACACTTAAATTATTCGACTTGAACATAAACCCATAGAGTTCAAATATCTGAATTGTATCACTAAATTTTATGTTATATTCTACGATGCTAACTATCTTTCAAAGCCCGTTCCTGTAACAAGGTACTACAACCCGAGTCAGTCGGTTGTTTTTTTGTGTTTGTTGATGTAGCCTGTTTATAGGACTCCTTTGTGACGACCATGCACGAGTGTTTGCAGGGAACGTGAAGCCAACTGTTTACATTTTTTGCAGTTACTCAAAATCAAAACAAAAAAACACACTCTGAAATGCTTACACACAGACATAAAACATTAAAAGCTGATAGTTTTTACAAGTTTTCTTGACTGGCAGATTTGGTGGTTCAAAATAGGTAAAACCGATTCCCCTTAAGGGAGAGCACGATGTTACAAGCCTTCTGATTGGTTGTTTGAAGCTGTCAATCATTCCAGCGAGAGTCGAAGAGATGGGCAATATGGCATTAGCCTCTGAGGCTACATCGCCTGTAAACTTGTTTACTTCTTAACTGCTCTAGGAACCCGTGGTTGCTGTATCAGGCAGCACGGAAAGTCCTAGAATCCAGGCTCGAACTCGGGCATTGGCTTTCCCGAGGCGGCCACTGTATTTGTGTGCTAACTGACCAACTATTGTCTGTAATTGGTCGTAAATGCAGGAGGACTAAGACAGTGTCTGTATTCAGAATGAGAGCGGACACGGCGCAGTGGGCACTTTTGTGCCTCTGTGCACTGATAGGATATACACACGCACAGGAAGGAGGTAAGTGCAGTCTACTAGTGTACATTACATCTCACCTGTGCTGGACCATCGGACACAGCAACCAATATGTCAAACTACTCTAGGACTTCTAACGAGTTGGACCGTCAATTTAACATACCATCTCCAATTTATGAATACATACTGGACATGTAATTAATAAACACAGGTTCATCTATTGATTTGTTTAATGAAGTTCGTCTTTTATGCAACGACAACTTAGATCACCCGTGTTAAAGCTGCAGCATTGTATATGATCAGGTCTAAACACATTAGTTAACTAACGAAGGCACTCACTGTTTCAGTGATACAATAATAAGTTGATTTTACGCACATGTGGAGAAAGATAATTCAATAACATGCACGAGTTACAACGCGTCTCTTTGAGACCTCAGCTTATTTGCACTTGGCGCAGGTTTTCACAGCAACCTTTCTGCTTGTTAATAAATCACAGATAAATGCTGAAGCAGACCTCTATTTGAAACTCTCGGGAGAAATAGAGAATTAAAGATGAAATATTTGGTCATTGAATAACATTTAAACACGTTCCGCCATGGAAGCACAGTGATGCGCCAACTGTATGTTGACTCTTTCGAATAGTGCATGCATAGTTGGTTGTTTTAGAGAGAATGTGGACATTAGTCTGTAACACGACCTATGCATAATAGTTTCTTAGTAGAACCCACTTCACATTGAGCATACCTAGCGCTGTCTTTTTTGTTTTTGTTTTGGTATTAAAACCGCTAGTATTTATTTATGAACTCTTGAAAAGTAACAACCTCATTATCTTTAGGAGCACCGTTAGTTCCTCAAGGCCACCATTCTGGAGCAACGATGTACCTGGTAGATTAGTTTAATACAAACCTTAATTTGTCTAAAGTTTCTCAGTATGCGTTGATTACTATAATCCGTTAATAAATCTACATGGAAGCCTTAAAGTGGTAATTAAATTCAACCACCGTGATTCCAGAGTCAATCGTAATTGCAATCTTTATGTGGTTAATGAACATACCATGTTTTCCTGAAACTTACTAGAGGGTGGTATGTAAAAAGGTTTTAATCTTCTGGATACAGTCTCATAAATTAACATACTCGACAAGAGAGATAATCAAAAAAAAACATATGTATTTTACCAGCTGTTAGAATAATGACTTTCAAAAACGAAAGGGAATGCCGTTTATGTTTGCCTTTCTGCAAGAACGAATGACCTATAATAGACAGTTTGTTGTCAGCTGTTTGGCAAACAAACATCACTAGTTTCAAAACAAATACCACATACACATTAATCATGCCGTTTCACGAGATTTAAGTGTGCGTAAATTGTACATGGTATATTTCCTAAATGGATTGAAGGTCCCTCGACAAGTTGATGCATCACATGCCATGGTTATGTAGAACATGAAGTGATTCTTTGTATGGAGCATTTGCGCATCTGTAGAGCTACCTCTCCTGGTTCGGACCTAGCCTCCACTTAATCCTTCACATACATGTTTATTGGCCAGGGTGGAGTCTTAAAGCATTCTCTTGGACATGCAAGCTTAAACTAAAATATAAAAGTATGTGCTACCAGAATTTGATGGGCATTGTTCGATTACTTTGAACCATCAGAAGAAGTGTTTGCATCGTTGCTTTTGCACACTTAGATAATCTGATACATCATTTGTTCCAACTGTAAAATGATAATGTATAGTTAGGAAGCACTTGATCTCAGAACAAAGGTAGACTTATCGTGCATTTAGAGCCAATGTCCTAGGCCAATGTTGCACAGCCATATATGATGCTCTACAATCAACCGACTGTCGATATTTTGATTACACACACTTTCTGTTTAAATGATTAACTTTACATTATTTTCTTGTTACAGTTCGTGGAGAGAATGCATTTGAGGACAAACCCGATGTGAATTCGGTAAGTGCACATACCTACACATTTAGCACATACAGTCAAACAGTATCCACACTTTGTACACGTATTATGTATTATTCAGTTCATTAACACTCAATCAAGAATTAAAAAGAGACTTACGTAATATTTAAGAAAGCTCCTCGATCAATCATCATATTTCCAATGGGAAAAGAGATGACACGTGTCTTTCACCTAAGATCAAGCTGTGTAATGAAAGGGTTTCTGCTGATCTGGAATCTAGCCATGCACCCCTCTCTCTGATGATGTTGCCATTTACACATTTTGAGCACTTGCTCGTTAGTATATTGTTGTTTTTAAATGTTTATGGCTACGCAATTCAATGTTGTTCCTTTCTTTATATTTTAGGTACCATTATCTGACACGAAATCCGGACCAGTTTACCCAGCCCCACAATATGCTCAGGGCGTAAGTTTATTATACTCACTTACTTGACTAAATGACTATACCATTTTGTTTATGACTTTTAAATAGCCATTCTATAGATCTAGAGTGTTTTCTATATTTGAACGTGTGTCGTTCTGATTTTTGTTTACACTATTTGTTACACTATATTTGTCAAGAAACCCAACAACATAACTGCCATTACAAAGACAAATTAAGAACTTTCATTTGAATTATAATCTTGTTTGATATGTGCTAATCTACTATGCTGGTACATGTTGTTTATCGAGTAAATATATGCATTCAGAGAAATCTGCGGTTATCAATTTGACTGTTGCTTTTGACTTGGTTGTAAAGTCACTGTGTTTTGTTTTGCTAATGTACCACTGTACTATTGTTGTCTGTTAGGCTGGAACCCCAGGACCCCGTGGACCATCTGGTTCCCCAGGTCAACCAGGACCACAAGGATACCCAGGACCACGTGGTGAGTCCGGAGAGCCCGGAGCACCTGTAAGTATAACTTCCTTAGAAGGTCAAATACTTCAAAAACTACATAGTATGAAAGAAATTGGATAATGTTTTAACACAACTATGATGGAAACAAAGAAATGAATGTTCTCAAGTCGTGTGATAACCTACAACAACGACGAAATCTGCACAGAAAATCTTACATAAATGCAAACATTTTCATTCATATCTAATTCTTTGTTATTTTTGTTCAAACTTGTGATTTGTTTTACTCTCATGTCTGACCGTGGTAGGAATCCAATGTACCCGCCATACTTACATGTAGTTTAATTGATGTGTTTATATTACTTAAGGGCGCAATGGGATCCAGAGGAACATCCGGACCTATGGGACCACCCGGAACTGACGTAAGTATCCCATACTGGTCAATTTAGCTATGTTGTTACAATGACCTTGGTTCAATTTCTTTTTTTTAGTCCCCCGCTCCCTCATACACACACTTAAAGACATGCTAACATATAATCAATACATGTAAATCAACTTGTTCGGTAGATTACGATGTACAATTGTATAAAGGCACCATCTCCTCAAAATCCTCGATTGTCATCTAATTAGTCTTTATATATACAACGCATAGCTGAGTGTTTTGCTTTATATTCGTTTTGGAATTGAAAGAAACCATCTGTTTAATTTGATTGTTCAGGGAGACGAAGGCATGATGGGAGAAATGGGACCCTCTGGATCTACTGGACACCCTGTAAGTATCGACCACCTCTTATATACGTTCTCTATAAAACTGTACCAAAACATGACCTAAGTTTAACATGTGTATACTCTAGATACGTAAAACTGTTTTGGTTGTGTGTATTAATCTATAGATTATTGATTGGTATAAAACAGTTATCATTTGGCACCAGCGCAAACAAAACCATCTTACAACATTTACTTGTTTATTACTCCATGCGTCCACACAGTTGTTAATGCTGGAATGGAATAATTGTTAATTTTGACAAATTTTGACCAGAGAACACAAACACACGGTTATAAAATAGTCAGTGTTCAACACGTTCGATGTAATATACCAACACGTTTACACCACACTAAATGGACATACTAGTCGGCATAGAGCCATGTAAAGGTGTTGACTTTATTCAAATAAGACACATGTGTTGTTATTCATATTTCAGGGAGATTCTGGACGCCCCGGTATACCAGGAATGCCCGGACCCAAAGGACACAGAGTAAGTATATTCAAGTCAACTTTTCACTAAACAAGAGGCTCTTTTATATTAACCAGACTTAGAACTTAACGACTTAATAGAAGTTGAAAACACGCAACTTTGTTTATACACAAACTCAAAAGCCAGCTGTCATACGAAATTCTACAGTTCGTCCTGCATGTCAATGTTAATTATTACGACATAACAAAACCAGTATATACACATTTGATCATCTTAGAACACAGTCAATCTCGGGATTGAAGTTTTCAATAGTTCTAATAAAGGGTAAGTTTGATTGCGTCACTTCTTTACAATTGGCTTTTCTGTTATCCTCAGGGTATGTCAGGACGTCCAGGACCACGTGGTATGGAAGGACGAGAGGGAGACAAGGGAGAGGCTGGGTCTGTAGGAACTCCTGGTGCCCCTGGACCCTCAGGACCCACTGGAATGACCGGAGAGAGAGGACGTGACGGATCCAGCGGTCCACCTGTAGGTTCTCCAGTTTGAACCATTGCTATTTACCTAAACATACTCTTTCGTATCCTTAGCAATTTGTGTTCGGAATTTCAACTCGATACATCTTGGATAAACTATTAATATATATATTGAAATACCAAGTTTGACCATTGAGCGGGAACATGTTAACTCGAAGGCACAGCATGGTGTAATTATATCATACCTTAATCACTGCGGTTTTATTTCTATTGACAGTTTTAAATATTAATCACAATATACACGTTGATAAATACCTTATACTAGTACCGCCATTTTTTTTTATTTCTTGAATAGTTTGCATTATATTTCGATCGTTATGATATATGTTTAGATCACTGAGTTTTGATATTTTGATCATCACTTGTTTCAGGGTTTGCCTGGTACTGACGGTAAGTCGGGCGAACGTGGAACCCCAGGAAACATCGGACCACCAGGACCCCCGGGATTCCCAGGTGCCGGAGGAGCTAAGGTATGGTGTGCTAAACTTTCTCTACTTTGAACAAATGCAGTTCTAAATGATAAGTAAACGGATTCATGTATCTATTTATATGATTGTGCCTACATGACCAGTAAATGTTGATGCTTTAACCCTATGCCACCACTTCCTTACATACATCTTGGTAAATAAACATACAATTCGAACATCGGTGAATAACCAACATTATTAGAAGCAAAAGTGTCTTTTCTTTTATACACACACTAGACGTTTGAGGCGATGTGGCACAGTGGTAAGCGCATCTGACTCGTTTTCGGTGAATGCTTGTCAGGTGTGATGTCGAACCCTATTCAACGTTTCAGTGAGCAAGAAACTTTACGCTCATTGCTCTTCACTGGTCAACGAAAAGAATCGAGCGTGATTTACATAGCTAGAATATATATTTAAAACATAGTATATACTAACGTTATTCAACATGCGTCACGGTTCTAATGATACATGGTCCATGCGATTATTACAGGGTGACTCCGGACAATCAGGATCACGTGGTATGATTGGTTTACCCGGACCAGACGGTATGAATGGTAGCCCCGGAGTGTCAGGAGAGTCTGGACCACCTGGACAATCTGGTCAGGACGGAGAGCCAGGAACTAAGGGAGATCAGGGAGCTTCCGGCTCTGTTGGTTCAACAGGATTCCCCGGACCTCAGGGTCCCCCCGGATTGTCGGGTAGTTCAGGTACCTCCGGTGCTAAGGGAGAATCCGTAAGTGCCTTAATCTATATATCATAATGTAAAGATATATGTGACTAAAACAGTTGTTTGACTTATTAATACTTTCAATATGCAAATATCTAAAAATATATGTACATACACTTTGTATCTGTATGCTTTTTCTTTAATTACTCAGCAGCTTATTTGCATTTTCCATAGTCATGTTATCTTGGTTAACACGTAAGATAAAACACGACTGAAACGTGACATAATATTACATTGATATTCCAATGAAGCGACCTTGTTTGTGAAGTTCTTACTGAAGTTTGTGGTGTACATACAGTAATTTATGTTCTACTATTCAGTGTGTGTTACATACTGTTTACA
>ENA-OREC01000469-OREC01000469.1-marine-metagenome-genome-assembly--contig:-NODE-469-length-15762-cov-13.485049_pt1 | contig 15762 bp, 6 predicted proteins | sample MGYA00248626_ERZ508543 | MGnify/ENA primary metagenome ERZ508543 (study PRJEB26211, sample SAMN05518279) | marine metagenome | isolation source: Puget Sound, Washington, USA | host: Bankia setacea... | reverse complement strand
ATGTACATCGACAGAATCCCTTTCGATCCGGTCTAAACCCTCGCCCTATTTGTCCATCCGTCTGTCCATATGTCTTGTAAGTGCAACTCCTCCTTAACATAAGAACAAATACTGATCAAACTTTACACAGTTGCAGAGTAAAACCTCAGGGTGTGCAAAAAGGAGGAAAATATCAGTCCCAAATCATTAAAAAAAGATTATCAGTAATGCGGGACAAGGGGTAGGTATCTTTTTGTGATTTGACTTGCAGTTCTTATTTCATAAAAAAGTTTATATTAATTTGCAACTCAGGTAAGATCATATATATCTCCCTACAGCCTGTGGAATATCAGACAAGGAGAGCGATCATTCCCAGCATCCCACCTCCTCTTCTCAAGTCACCTCTAGAACCGTCGCACAACAATTACAACAGTTCCTTCATCGTCATCTCCAACAACAACAACAACAACAACAGCAGCAGCAACAACAGGTTCAGAGTAAAGGCAAGGCTCCTGCTGTCCCACACACTACAGCTACATCCACATTCTCTAGTGCACAGATGATGTATAACAGACCACAGGTGAAGCAGCCAGAGAATCAGCCAATGAGAATCCTGCCCCGCCCTCCAGCTACAACAGTGGCCGAGCAGTCAACCAGCAGACAAGTTGTAAGTGGTTTCACATTGTAATTCCTTACTCTGTTAGTTCTATTGTAATTAGAAATATGAAAGTCTGCATCGGATGGAATTACATATAACAGGAGCAAGGTCAAACTTGTTATACAACCCCCTCCCCCTCCCCCACAAACAAAGTTTTAGGTATAATATTTATAATATAGGAATGATCCTGTCTGTTCTTCTGTCCATCCATTTTTCATGTACGTTTTACAAATCCTTTATTGTATTTGGTTTGAATGTTTGATAGATCTATATGAAAGGAAGGTCAACTATACTAATAACCTTATCATTGACCTTTCACTTTTGTTTTTGATAGTCATCTGTTATCGCTCGAATAATTGGGAATTCAAAGTACTGCAGGCTCTTTAGTATTTGCTGCCAGTAAGATAGTGCATCCATTGTTTGACATGATTGCCGAACTACTTCCCTGCAGGCTTCTGTATTGATTTACTCCTTAAGCACTTCTTTGTGTGAAGAGCAAGGCACTTAAATACCTGTTCCATTGACGAAATACAGTATATAGTCAACACACGTTATCTCGACATCATGTCTAAAACGTCTTCAAATCGAGATATACTGGTCAAGAATCTCCTATATTTATGTCATTGTGTTTATTGTGTAATTGAGAAGTTATTACAAAGCAAAGTAACTGCGTCATTTATGTAACAGTATGTACTACCATAAAAGTAGTGCATTGTAAAAATAGCAGCCTGTGTGAGGAGACGGATTCTAAAAGAGAGATACGCATTGTCAGAGAAACCAGCATTGTTAAACTTCATTATCACGTTTTCCACGTGTCTCTGCAGTTTTTTCTTGAAACAAATGACTATTTGAAGTAAGGTACATACATAAGCATTAAAAATGCGACAAACACGTGTTGCTCAATCAACTTTTAATTACACATGCTCCCTGATTACGTAAGCCGTGCATAACGAGTGACCTATTGACACCCCAGGACAGATTAACTGGTGTCAAATTTGGCCAGGAAATACACAGGGTTCGCGATTTTCACAGCTTGCATTGTGTATACAATGGTTGTCGAGACAGACAATTAATTTAAGGCGTGAAAACATCGTTTTGGACCTTAAAGACATGTTGAGGTAAGCGAAATGTCGACTAACAAATGTCGACTTATCCACAAAATTGTATATGCCATGTATAGGGACAGAATTCGGGACTTTACAAATACGTCAACATATCCGGAGTGTCGAGATACCCGATGACGAGATACCCGATGTCGAGATACCCGATGTCGAGATAACGAGTGTCGACTGTAGTAAATTTACTAGTCCTAGGTTTTATTTCATGTGTTTGGTACTATTTTTAGGCCATGACAACAGCTGGTGCCAGTCATTCCAATAACATAGCTCTGATAGCAAACCCTGGTGTTCTCTCAGTAGTGCCGACAGTCCCAGTTACTATGGTAAGTTACAGGTGATCACAGATAGGTAGTGAAGAGATACATGTTAATCATTACAACAAGAGAGAAAAAGAGCATAAAAGAAAACATATAAAAAACATGCAAGAGAGACTGTAGCCTAACTGTACTGTTGAATACTCAAAGGAAATGATATGTTGGTGGTTGAAGACAGTGTGTTTTATATCTATTATTAAGTTTTGTGCAATATTTGTTTGGGATACAAAAAGAACCTGACTGCTTATGTTATTTCTGTCGTTTTTTTGCTAGGATTTAAAACTATATCTCATTGAGAAGATTGACTTTAAAAACAATCATACCTCTATAGATATAGTTTCTTAATCAAAATAAATTGGCATCGATGTATGAACCGATATTTCAGACAGAAACGAAATCGGGGACTTCTTTTATAGATAATTTTTCTGACTCTAAATTTTAACATGTGCAAATATATACATGTATTAAATAGGGTTATGTTGATTTCAGGATACACTAGCAGCCAATGTGTACATGACCCCAGTACAGAAACAGCTTCATGAACAACTGCAGCATAAAGCTAGTCAAGTACAAAGCATGATATTTAAACAACAGGAAGAGTTACGGAAAATACACGAGCAGCTACTATTTGCTCAAGGCCCACCAGTTCCACCGTTTAACCCTGCCTCAGGTAACATATCATAGTCTGGTATTTTAGTCTCAAAGTAGCCCTTTTGTTCCGAATTAGCAAACAAAATTAGAAATTAGCAGATATGTATTTTAATAAATGCTTCTTTATGAATAATTTGTGTTGAGTTGGAAAGAAAAAAGAAAAACAACATTGGATTTCCTAATTTCAAATTACCCCCATGTACTAAACATCTTTTATGACTGACCTGTTAAATATTATTTTTGACAATTTTGGTATATAATTACTAGGCTATGGGATTTAGTTCCGTTGTCTATATATATCACAAGGGCATTATTTCATACGTACTTTTGTGGTTATGAAGTACAGAGGAATATGTCATTTTTTGGTTTTGAGTGAAAGTCCACCTTTAAAGAGACTGCACTGAAAATTGCCAACTGACAGAGATTATTTTTTTCTCCAGAAAATCAGTGTTAAATTTGTATGTGAAATCTTACCACTGATAAATAACATAACCAAAAAAACTGTTATTTCTTGAAAACATTTGTTCCCTTTATTAGACATTAATCACTCGAAGAAATATGTTAAAGGTGAAAGCCAACTTATTTATCTTTTGGATCATCTGGAGTGCAGTCGCTGTAATTATTTTACAATGAATACGCAAACAAGATATTACAAAGCATTCTTGTTGGCACAGATGTTTGCTTTTATGTGGTCTTTATATGGGAGGAAACAGACAGTCACCAATTACGAGTGCTAAACACGATGTCACAATGCCATTTGTATTATGCTTGGTTTATTAAAAATGTAATGCTCAATAAATGACAAAATAAATGAATGATAATTTATACTGACTCACATATGTATAAAAAAGAGTGTCAGTTTCAATGAGCAGAAAACATAGATTTAGATTTGAAATATTAAGGGGTAATATTTGTAAATTTTTGCAGACACAAAATTCCCAATTAACTGTATATTGAGCAGGTGTATTATTGAGTTTGTTTATTTCAGAGACCATACCTGGTGTGCTGAGTGAGCATAACACAGTGAACTCTCCATCTACACCAAACCTTGTCCCTTCTCAACCCACACATCCATCTCATCATCATCAGCAGCAACAACATCAACAACAACATCAGCAACAACATCAGCAGCAGCAGCAGTCCCTCCAACAGCAGGCGGAGGCAGCAGGTTGTGTTCCGATGGTGAACGTGGGCATGCAGAACGTTATGGTGAACCAGACCCCAGTGCTATCCTTTCCAATGCTTCCACAGGACTCAGATGTCTTTTTAAACCTACAAGACAGTACAGACATTCAGCAATAGGAGTACAGTGACAGTTCCGCTAATTAGACCACCTTCAGGACCGTTGTAAAAAGTGGTCTTAATAGCGAGTTGGTTTTAGTTTTGAGATATAATTCTGCTTATAAGACCACCCTGAATGAAGTTTAGCTATTAAGACCACTCTCAAGGTCATTGATTAGTGGTCTTAATATCAAGCCACACAATTAGATTGATCCTCACTGCTTCAGACTGGAAAGTGGTCTTACTAGTGGAACTTTACTGTACAACTGAAACAGTATTATCATGTCATTACAATCTACTAGTGTTTGTGTCATCTTGGTTCTGCTGTAGGTTGTTACTATGCTTGCTTCACTCCAGAGCAGCAAGCAGATGGTATAGGAGTACTGTACTGTCAATATGAACATGTGCCAGTAATGAGTCTAGATTATTAAACTGCCTCACTGCAAACAAAGTTTTGGGGAGTTATAGAGGAATCACCCTGTCCATCCATCCGTCTGTCTGTCCTTGTCAGTGCAACTTTTCCTTCACAGATGAACTGATACAGATGAAACTTTACACAGTTGCAGTATACGACCTGAGGATGTACATGCAAGGAGGATAATCACAGTCTGAAGATATCAAGGGAGATAATTATTTGTGTGGGACAGGGAGGGTAAACCTTTTGTGATTTGACTCACAGTTCTAGTTATTTCTTTTCTCTCAGTTTGGGCTGAAATGATGGATGTTAAGTTGTGTTTGTTGATTTAAAGTCTTATCTTTGTTCTTAATACCCAGTTATGTGCTTCTTTACCTACTGTTATAAAGTTTAATTAAAAAAGAACATACATGGAGCAATATTTTATTAGGTAAAAAATAAAAACACACATGAAATACAAATAGAGAACAAACAATTAAATGTGCTAGACTTTTTGTAGTCTCGGATAAATTGCTGATGATACATAAAGGAGTTAGCTATAAAGAGTTGCTAAATCTTTTAAAAATGTAAAAGTTTTTCTCTTATTTAGTCTCAAAAAAACACTTTTATCCATGAGTTATTTTGCACAATTTGGGGAAGAGATTTTGGGGGAAATTATCGCAAAAACAAAAAAAATGGGAAACAAAAACTACATGTTAGTCCCAAACTCAGGCAAAGGTGCATGATTTTAAAGTTTGTGAATTGGAAAGCCACCTAGAAAAAAATGGCTCCAGTTAGAAAGGAAGTGAACACCTCGCCATATTGTTTATTAACACTCTGGTATTGTGCAAGAACACAGATAATCCCGAATAAATTACATAGACCAATGCATTACAAAATAGGTGTTACATATGTATAAAATGGACACAGGTTCTATACTCTGCTGTAAAAACACGACAGTTTATACCACCTACGGTATTTCACAATTCAACCGTTAGTGTAGTGATTTCACCAGTGTCTTGTCAATGTCTGTATACAATATGAAGGTTGTAGCTTAATGAGAAGGTATCGCTATCAATTTCTGTTTCAATTTCAATGTGTATTGTATATTGAAAGTCTCTGTACATTCAATATTTTCTGCATGATGATATTGTAATTCACTTAAAACTACCATAGATGATATAAAGAATCTTACCAGCTTTGCCAGTTAATATGAACTTTTAGGAATGTTTTTAGGAAACTATCTAGAGAGACTTTTGTGAGCTTACGTTTCTGATACGAGTTTCACAAAAGTGTATACATGTAGTACAATTATACAACCCTTACCCTTAACACTTTGGCATTCCTTGACAGGGCTTACTGATCTGATCTGATTGATAACAGACTAAACTGATAGTCAGTGGATAAATACAATTTAGTATGCTAGAAAATGCCCTACCATGCAAGAACTATATATGAGCTATTGTTTTCCATCTCACATGATAATTGGATTACCAAAGATAAATCAGGAATATGGAACTGATGTTTTAGTCTTGAACATTACTTTCAGATTATATCTTTATATACAGGGTTTTTTAGAGACAAAGAATATAGCACCCTTTACCTCTAAAATATAGCATATACAATCAAAAATGCAGCATGTGTCATTAATTTTATTTAGCCACCTATTTTTGAAGTTTTTCTTTATATGCATTCCTGTTCATTATAATTTATCTATTTATTAGTCATTTATCTCATTGTTATAACTTGAATATATTGCCTATCCATAGTATATGAAATAATATATTTTCCTACTAGAATTATATGTAATATTGTACATTGTTCATCATAATCAGGCATATTGTCTCTAGTTATTTTAAGCTTTACATGTTATCATGTATTAAGACAATCAATGTTGTTTCCTTCACCTGTTTGTATTAAAAAGGTAAACAGTAACAAATTTATTGATAACTTTTGCAAGGCGCGAACATTTCCACTCGTCCTATCGCCCTGTAGATATTATATGCAGGACGAGTAGATTTTGAGAACTCCGTGACCTGAATTTATCATTTTTCATGTATTTGGTTATGTTCAGATTGTCAAAAGTAGCCATAACCTGATAATATTTCTTGTTTGTTTGATCTCAGGTGAGCAATGTAGGGCTTTTCAGGTCCTCTTGTTTTCACTTTTTTTTTACAAATTTAATGTTCGGGGGTCTTTTCATTTAGAGTCCTAGGACTGATATCTCACCTAGGTAGATAAACTGACCAATTGTGGAGCAGTATACCATAGTAACTTAGATTCAATTAGTACACTTAGGAGTAGTGATGAAACGCCCCCTGGCAACCAATATACTGATGTTTCATCAATTAAAATGTAGAAGTGATTCTCAATCTAGAAAGCAGTACAATAGTTTTACCCTCAAATCCACAGTTTCACTTAAAGTAGCGTGTTATACTACATGTACTTGTTGATACCATTCCATTCACTTTTTGTTGAAACCTTTCCTAATGCAGGACAATCACAGGTTGAACGTTTTACGGCCATTTTAAAATGTTTATTACATGTATATCCATATTTGTTAACTGGCATCGTTTCTTTGTAAATATTGCTTTGCTGTTTAGGTTTGTACATTGCAATACCAGCTCTGTAGTCGGTAGTTATTACGAATAATTTGTTTTTTCCTGTTTATTGGGGTAAATTATAGATATTGTTATTGATATATGTAGCCTTGTCTGATATAAATGGTTGACACACTGTTCTGCCTTTAAACCATTTCAGAATTAAGAAATAAACCATCAGTACCCATATTATATTGCGGTAATAAAACATGGATACGAGTTTGGGTTGCGTATCAATTAAATCACAATCGCTTTTAACAGTTTGCGGTGTGTATACAACTTTAATGATCGGATATATCCTTTTAATGAGGTCAATGTGAGGAATTATTTACCCGTAAACAATTATATTGACTGAGGAAATACGACTTATCGACCTGAGAAAATTTATATCAACTGAGGAATTAACAACCTTTGAAAAGTGATATCGATTGAGGAATTACTGACCTTTAAAAAATTATATAGACTGAGTAAAACGAATTATCGACCTGAGAAAATTGATATCAACTGAGGAATTAACAACCTTTGAAAAGTGATATCGACTGAGGAATTATCAACCTTTGAAAAGTAATATCGACTGAGGAATTACTGACCTTTTAAAAATTTGTATCGACTAAGGAAATACGCATTATCGGCCTGAGAAAATCGATTTTGATTGAGGAACAGTCGAGGTTGCTATCACCTCTCTCAGATCGATACTTTCTAAATTGACCAAACCTCGTTTATAACAAAATTCATATTTATTTTAGGAGAAAATGAAATTCATATTTAGGTCATAGTTTTATTTTGTGGATATACCTTGTGACAATGTTTTGAGAAACTCTGATAATAACTGTAACACTGCCATGATTCTAACCCACCTAGTATTACCAGTAACTGATATTCACACTTCATTCTTTTACAGAGTAGGATCTCATCTTTAAATTTCCATATTTTGATATTATGAACAGTTTATATCTGTGCGTTTCTCTCTACATTCCGTACATTTAAGAGTTTACATATACATCTCAGTCAGTGTGTTTTCATACAAGAGTACAATAAAAGTAATATATAAAAATCAAGATGGTGTTGTGTTGTTGTATATCTAATTTTATCTATACCCCCCAACAAATGAAGCTAGGGGGAGGTTATACTGGAGTCAGCAGTCACGGGTCAGTGAAATGTTGTGTCTTAAACTCCTTACACAGTTTTCAAGTCATCTAAATGAAACTTCCTACACTTTGATCCCTATGACGTGTAGACATGCATGACATAAGAAAGACAGAAGAGAGATATGTGCACTTTGTTTCAGTATTCACTATTTAAATGAGTGTAAATCACTTAATAGGCATCTGTTTTTATGTACAAAATTGACCTAATGTCATCTTTTGGAATTCTTTTTTTTTTGCACTTCATCCGTCAGTCTTTATAATTATGTGTTGTTAATTACCTACTCATTTCTTGATTTTGGGACATCTTGTTGCCATGGAAATATATGGAAAATATAAATCTGACAAATAATACCCCATTTACAGTAATCATCTGCAGCACTATAGGCGACAGTTTTGAGTATTTGCTAATTGATTCACTGAGAACAAAGTTAATTGTTAACTGTGATAAAAACTTCAACGTAGAAAACATCTTCTGGCAACCGAGGTCTTGACCTTGGCATCTGCTTATTACAACATTTGACAGTTTAGTTTTCAGCATTCACAATATTTGTAAAAATGCTTTGTTGCAAAAAAGGTCAATGTTAAGTTGATTTGTGACCAAGATCTGTACTGTAAGCAAACGAGAACTGATCGAATTTCATTATTTGGGAAGTGACTATTGTTTATGAATACCAGAAACTACTGAATACATTACATGGACCAATGCGTTACAAAATAGGCATTACATTTTTTTCAATGACACGAGATACATACTCCGCTGTTATAAAACTACAATCTAATTCACCAATATCAAAATTCAGCAGACCGTGTAATGAAGTCATGGGTGTCTGGTCAATGTTCCCATACAATAACTACATGTATTTCAATGATTAACCAACAAAAAGTCGACAAATAATTCATTTTTCTTTATAACAGCTCTCATATAATGTAATAGTCATCTGGACACAAGAGTTTATAATCAAAGAAATAGTACAAATATAAACATAAATAAACATACATGTACATAAATAATACTTGAACAAATATTAAACTTCAGATTTATCTTCCAAAATTAACAATATTATTCTACAGCAAGGAACCGCAATGATATGCAGAATGAGCAGTAAGTTTGATAATTTTCGTCCCCTACTAAAAATTACAGACTGCATGCTATATATCAGCTAAAAAGGACAGACTGCATGCTATATATCAAGAGGTTGGTAAGAACAATATTAATACAATTTTAACAAAGACAAACAATATCGTTTCAAGTACCATTTATAACTTATTTTCTACTTATTTAAAAATAAAATTTATATCAGTTCATCAGCAAAATTAAATTTCCAGGAGACCCGTGTAACAAATAAATAAGATGTAATCAGTAATTTTATAGATTTACAGTACTGAGTAGGATGTTGACAAATTCAGATTTTGTGTGTGTAAAGAATCATTTTCTCAAATTCAGAAATTCTAGTCTATCTTTAACTTCAACAGCTCCAAACTTCTTCAGTAAGCTAGCTTTCTTTGGGTTAGTCTTTAGTTCCTTGTCTTCTTCCCGACTCCATGGCCCTGGAACTATAAATCAGACGCGACAAGTGACACTTTCAGCTCAAAAACATTCACTAAGCTCACGAAACACATAATTCAAAACTACTTATAATATGAAACTGTATATTTAGAGCAATACTCAAGGCATGAAAACTGTAAGAATCTACACTTTGCACCCCGGAAATGAAAGGTTGTTAAGTCCTTTAAACAGAGTTACAGTACAACTTACGACCTATCATTCCTGGGACCTGTCAGCCTTGTCCTCCTCAACATAGCGTATAGTACAAGTAAGAAAATTGCATTAGAGTGATTTAGAGATATCAAAAATTCCATTGTTCCTGCATACAAAATCACTTGTCAGATAAACAGGACTAGTGGAAATTTCATACTGTTATACTTGAACACACAATGAAAGGAATCAGAGCTTTTCTTCTATATTTTCTATGTAACATCAACTACTTTAATTGATATGCAATAATTCCTTTTATTGTTGATACCCCTTCTTTGAAAAACAAATTAGGTATTCCAGAAAAATAAAAATAATAGGGTAAATAGGGTTAATGTTGAATTGTGTTCATGCTAGGTTTATACTTACAACAGAATACAGGTCCAAGTCTGATATAAGATACAAGTCTATCAACATCTCCACTACACAAGAACAACAGCTCCAGCACAAACTCTGCTGACAAACCATACTCATTCGCGATCCTCTGTAAAGGTTAACAAACATATGTACAATATAAACCTATATCAGCTAATTAACAATGACAAAGTGGCACAGTGGGTAGAGCGTCTGATATGAATCTGTCAGTCATGAGTTTGTACCTATCAAAAGGCTCATATTGTTTTCTCGGACAAGAAATTCTTTTACCGTCATTGCTTCTTATACTGATTTGTTCCAGGAACAGATTTACAAAAAGTTTGGTTAACACGAGATAAATTGCTTATTAAAAATCAAACTAAAATCAATTAGTATAAACCAACAGTGACAATCTTACTACCTAACGCAGACTTTTGTCGGGCTTTCAAAATTCTGTTTCCTTGACTGAATTGCAGCTTTATACAATTGTCTGATACATAAATAATTCTTCTCGGTACTGGTTGGTTCTAGGAAGAAATGTAACTGTAATTGTAATTTGTATATAACTGACTACTGGTCAAATTGTACATATGAATTGCCAACACCACGCTTACATAACGGTTTTCGTTGTGCATAAAAATCTATTCATTTCTGTAATAATAATGTAGTCAAGTCTATTGGAAAGATGTCGGTCCTTAGGCCACGACTGTTGTAAATAGTGGACCAATAAAGTCTTTCACTATTACTGTACAGTATATAAGAACAAAGCAACTACTAACCTTACAGGTAGCAATGCAGTCTTTCGTTGATTTCTCTAATTCAGCTTTACTGTTATATTCATTCACGTTAATTGAGTCATTGCACATGTGGGAGGTTGTCTGTTCCTTGTTCGTTGAACCATTACACTTATGGGAAGCTGCTGGTTCCTTGGGTAATACATCATTTTTTGTCTGTGCCCGAGTAGCTATTTTCTTCCCTGATAGAACATCTCCTTTCACTTTTTCTTTCACCTTTTCTCCTTGCACTTTTTCTTTCACTTTTTCATTTATCACATAAGTTTTCAACATTCTATCAAAGCTGTCCGACCCAGTATCATTAGAAGCCTCCTCCACTTCATCTGAAGCATCTTCAGAGTTTGGTTCCCCATCACTTGCAGAAGCCACTAGCACTTCATTATCACTCTCAGTTGCTTGTGTCTCTTCATTGTCAATATCATCCAAATTGTTTTCATCTTCATCTGAAATACGAAGTTCACCAGTACCATTAAGTTTTAATACTTTTCTTACTTGGCCAAGTTCAGCATCAACGTTTTGTTTCCTTTTACTCCTCATGCCAGGTAAAAGATCTTCACTTTCACAGTCTGATGCTTTATCTGTTGATTGTGTAAAAATGTCAGAGTCGGGATCCTCCAGTTCAAATGTAAGTTCCATAGAATCAGCAGATGTGTCTACCTCATCATCCACTAATTTCTTCTCTGTGCGTACATTTACATATCTTGCTGAGCTGAATGAATTATTATGCATGTGACTTTTACATCCATCAGCTTGACCTTTGTCGTTTTGACTTTGACCTTTGTCATTCTGACTTTGACCTTCAGCATTATGAATTTGACCTTTGACATTCTGACTTTGACCTTCAATATTCTGAATTTGACCTTTGGTACATTGACTACTAGTTGACTGACTTTGACTTTTCGTTTTCCAAAAATGACCTATGGCTGTCTGTCCTTTACCTTTGGCAGTTTGACCTTTATCAGATTTGCCTTCTTGATTAGTACCAAACGCTAATGGTGGCTTCTTTTTTCTTTTATGGAAAAGGGCCTCACAAGCTTGAAAATAAAAATAAAAGAATATGATTATTAGCCCTATGTGAAACTTTGTAGCATTAAAAACCTTAATTAAGATGAACACAGTAGACTTATGATAAATCAATGTATGCAAATGAATTCCGACCTCTTTTGAATTCTTTTGTAAGGCACTGTGTTTATGTGAATTGCTTTGTTCTTCAAAAGGATTTTAACATTATTGATGGACAAACACATGGTGAGTCAAATCCCAAAGGGTATCCGGCATCCCACACAAATAATTACCCCCCTTGAATTATCTCCCTTGTTATTTTTTTAACGAGATTATCTTCCTTCATGCATATCGTCAAGTTTTATACTACAACTGTATAAATTTTTATCAATATTGCAACGCCCCAGTAACAAAAGGTTGTATAGTTTAAAGAAGCCCTTTCATTACCGGGGCGTCGATTGGTTCATTAGTTTAGAAGAAGTTTTCGCTAATGAGAAATATGGACGGATGATTTCTATATATACCCCCCAAATCTTTTGTTAACGGGCACAAGGGTATAACTAAGCGTGAGCATATAGTAGAGTGATATACTTACAGAACTCTGTGTCTTTGTTGGGCAGGATACCAGTAAGTTTAGAGATCCAGTATTTGTCTATATCATCCTTGTATCTGTCTATGTTAGGGAGTATAGTCTTACGGTATCTGGTTTGCATAGACTGAGCAGTGTGGCAGGTAACCTAGTAGTGTATAGAACAATTATATCTATAATAATAATATTTATTATAATTATAAAAAAATTAAAAATAATAATAAAAAAACAAGAGATGTTTGTAAAACATTATGCTCCTCTAAAAAAGATTTGTGAGATGTTTTGTACAACTCGATTGGTCAGTTCAAAATACGTTGCACAAATGTATGAAGAAGAAATTCATTTTGGGAAATTGTTACTTAAACAAATAGTCTGAATTTAACAGACAAACAATTTTATCTTGTTTTAAAGGGTTAGTAACACAGCTTTAAATTATTTGAACGAGTGATGTCCCTAGCAGCTTACATCCATTAGTATGGCAGTGTCCCCTTTGTGTTTAATCCACAAACATATGCCACAAGTTGATCAGCATTTTTAGCACAAATCATGCTACCCAGGACGGATGTGTGGACCATGTTTGAGGAGGGTAGGCCAAGGCATTATGAAGCCATTTATCAGAATTTTTTCTGGCACATTTGACCCTAGTGACCTTGACCTTTGACCTATACTGCAAACTTTTCCTGTTACTGGCATCTATGGTTACATAAATAATCAATCTATCTATTCTATTCTCAATATGTATAACTAAATAACTAATTGCAATTTACTGACTAGAAACTTTTACTCAACACAGCATCTGTCAATCAGTCATACAAAATCATGGTTCACCATCAAATTGATTTTCAATCATATGAAAACATTTTCTACCCAGTTTAGTGCTTGATTTCTATGACAACTCACCTGAAGCAGTTCCATATCCCTATATACTTTGATTCCCATGGCTTGTGAATATCTGTTACTTGTTATCAGATATGTTATGATGCTCACGTCTTCCTCTAAAGTATATGCAGTCCTCCTGATATAATGTACAAGATAATAACAGTTAACAGTACTTGACCAGACCACAAACATTCTCAAAATATTCTACTAGGCCTACATTTCATATGGTATAGTAAAAACAAGTCAACTATGTATAAATCTCAAACTAGAACTATAACTGATTGTGGTGAGTATACCCCCTACCCCCAGCTTTATCACAAGAAATAAGGATATAGTATTATGTAAGAAATTTAGAAAAAAGGGGCATAACTCTGGGACCCTTAGGCCATGATGTCATTGGATTATGTGTACAAGCAAGTTTCATTCAGAGTACTTGAAAACTGTAGAAGAATTTAAAGACCCAACATTTCAGAAACAGAAAAAAATCCCAACCCACTGTGTGCTGAATTTAATTAGTTGAGGGTATAATGAAAATAAGTTCAATGTTTACCCTTTATATTCTCTGGCAGTGTTTTGCAAAATGTAGTTGGCCGGACTCATGCTGTCATCAGAATCAAAGTTAAGTCCTGACTCGTTGGAGCTTGAATCTTTCCTTACCCTAGTTCCTGATGAGATCCTGAAACAAAGAGAAACATTGGTGTAACACAGATTGAATAATTGTAAAAAGAAAAGACTGGGAGAATATGATTGGTTGAGGTAAATTACGTTATCATGAGGTAAAATACGTTATCATAAGGTAAATTACATTATCATGAGGTAAAATACGTTATCATGAGGTAAACTACGTTATCATGAGGTAAATTACAGTATCATGAGGTACATCATCAGTACATGTGCAAATTAAGTTATAATGAATTAATAATTACGTTATCATGAGGTAAATCACAAAATCAAGTACATGTCAGCTTACAGATACAATATATAAACTACCACGATAAGCGAATAGCTCAGGAAAAAAGATGCATCTTGATCTATCGCTGAGTCTTATAGATATAACTGAAGAAGAACCAACGCATGCTAAATGCAAGAAATTGATATATTTGACTCTTGACACAAATGAGGCTGAAAGCAGATCATCAAGATTGAAAGGTGGGTTGTTCTTGTTTTTTTCTTCTCTGACAAATGCTGTCAATCCCCAAATTCAAATGTCAACAAATTGTCATATCCACATGCCCCTGGTGAAATCCACATATATTATTATTATTTAAATGATATTTTTTTAGAAAACCACAAATTTCACACCAACGAAAATAACAAATTAACAGTTAATAACTTATTCACTTAGTATAGATGTATATGTACTTACTTATATTTCTCCATATTTTGTAGTTGTTTCTTCTCTACACTGTCAGTCACAAAGTGTGTGGACAGGTAGTCAGCTAGGGACACCATACTGCCTTTCTCTGCAAGTCTAATAGTAATAAACAATATAGTATTTATAACACCACAGATACTTACTCTTTTTTGATAAATTAGATCATTTTCAAAATGTAAATAATGGAATGGAGTATCCTAGATAACAGACTGCTGTATTGCAATGTTTACAACAATTCAAAATGTGTTATGTAACCGAGAGTTAATTATTCATCATCAAAGGCAGTTAACTGGTCTTATAACTACAGTTGTATTATTGTAAAGTATGCAAAAATCGTTATTGACAAGTTAATTCAAATCTGATCTTTTTAGTGGTCTAGCAGGGACCATTTGTAAACTTATTTAAAAGATTAAGAACTAGAGATTGTTTTTGATTATTGAACATAGATACATGTATAATGAAACACCCAAACAAATAGAAATATTTTTGATATCATTAAATGACTTAAATGACTTTCCCACCGCTGCAACCAACTTTGTAACGGACCGACGTCACCATAGGCGTTGTGCTACTATGTGCACACAGCCAGCAACCAAGCAAAGGGGTAGCGTATCTAATTTATATTGTCTATTAATGAACGAAGCCAGATTTTGAGAAACGACTAAAATTACACATATTTGGCCAAATGCTGAGCGGAGATTTTTTTAATAGACAAACAAAACGGCTATATGCAGCAGAATATATGCAAGAGGAAAGGAGAGGTTCCGTCTTGTAATGGACACCAAACAAAAGGGAACAAAAACGACCTAATGAACAGTGGGGGCTTAAATCGATTTATGGCATGCCAACCTCGCACTTACTCTCAATTCCTCT